>WLWD01001129.1_pt1 | contig 98066 bp, 53 predicted proteins | sample 6712731 | NCBI WGS metagenome assembly WLWD01 (sample SAMN12718690, study PRJNA576275) | sponge metagenome | isolation source: marine sponge | host: Mycale hentscheli | place: New Zealand: South Island, Marlborough, Capsize Point | collected 2014-11-01
CTTGTTGCAGTAAAAGTCTCCATGTTTTGCTTACAAGAAGCAACTCGGTGTAAAGAAACAAGGACAAAAACTCCTCTTCTTACTCCGTTATTCATGTCCAGACTATTCTTACTTACTATGAATAGCAGCAGTGGTTGAGTCCTTTAGACAAAATACGCCTTTCTCCTACAAATAAGATCATAGCTACACATATTCCTTAGGAATGCAGCTAGCTAATCAATGATTAGCTAATTGATGATTATTAGAGACATACTTAGTCATCCATAATAGTTGTCAGTGGAGTAACAACAACTACTATTGACGATTCACCACACCGTAAAAATTATAGCGTGAAAACCCACCAAATTCACACCAAACTTGTGGTGTGAATGCCCACCACCTATGGATAGTGTGTCCTTCACACTTTCTTCCTAGTGTGAATGCACACTTAGTGTGAAATTCACACTCAATGGAATAGCGTGGACCCTTTACCGAACATTAATTATATTCATGTGCAGGCAAAAACCAATGCTATTATCATTGTAATCTACCTTATAAATGTTTTGTATACTTGTGTGCTAGATAAGAGAGTTGACTAAGATTTTATTTGTCTGATTAATGAGATCTGGGATTACACCAATCTCTTTTTGGAAAACACTAAATTTTACTTCACACTCAAATGACGAGGTGTCCAGTATGTTGCCAAGATTAGCATAACAAAGACTTTATCCATAACCTGTTGGGACTCCATAAACATTGTTTCCCTTCAGAAATGAAAGTGTTACTTTCAATTGATGTTCCTTAAATTTGCAATACCCTACACTGTAAACCAAAAGGCGTGTAGTTCACACCAAATTAAGCGTGAATAATTTGTAACAATAGTCACACCAAAATATGGTGTGATGTGCACACCTCATCATTTTGTTGTGAAGTACATACCAAATTCAGTGTGAGTTCACACCAAATTCAGTGTGAATTCACACCATAAACAGTTTGAACTCATACTTTCTTTAATGCTTAATTATTTTAAGCTGGGTTGTTTCTAATATTATTTTTATATATCAACATTATTTTTCAAAAAAAGATTGGTGCATGTTTTGTGCCTGAATCCCAGATCTCATTAATCAGAGGACCACAATCTTTGCCTACTCTCTTACTTATCACACTATAATATACAACACATTTGTAAGATAGATTACAATGATAAAAGCATTGGTTTTTACCTGCACATGAATATAATTAATGTTCGGTAAAGGGTCCATGCTTTACACTTGAGTATGAATTTCAAGGTAAGTGTGCATTCACATTAGGCAGATAGTGTATTCACATCACCAACTTGGTGTGAACTTGGTGGGTTTTCACGCTATAATTTTTATAGTGTACCTCTGCGCAGAACTTTCTGCAGCAGCTATGAGCTCAACTTCACTAAAAGACATATTATTAGTCAAGTTCAGGCTACGTGCTTCAGTTTGTAGAACACAAAAAGTCACCCCTTGATTTCTACATCCTGAACTTTGGCAATATTCCTGAACCGGTGGGCCACTAGTCCGGCCTAGCTGACCCTCTTCCTTCCCATTATGTGTGGGCCCGTAAAGGGTCAGCTATGCCAGACTAGTAGGCCATTGTACTTCCAAAATGGTAAAAATTTGAAATACTAGAACACTGTCAGCTCAGGCTCAAAGTTAGCAAATCATCTGGAGGATCATGCTCAATGGTTTTTCTTCTTGTGAGTAACTCAACTATCTAACTGCCTCAGAATTGACTAGAATACGTTTATTATTACCAACCAGCCTACGAATTAGAAGATAATAGAAGGTGCATCCACAGCCTGGCATATTACTTATGGACAAAACAATACCATTAGGAAGCCCAATTTGTAGGGCATGTTGTTGAGCCTCAAGACAACAAAAGCAATGTAAAACTCCCCTCACTTCTGCAGAATAATTACTATGATTGGCTTCTACAGGTATGTAATATTCTGGTCTCATGGAAACTGATAATACGGGAGAGATGATCCTTATGATAATTTAATATTCTTATGACAATAGACAAAATAGTTCCCTAGTTCCGCACCAAAAAGTACCAAGCAAGTGACATTTTAATTCTGGTAGCAGCATAGAATGTCTCCACATTGAGCTAAATAATGAAAAAGCATAGGTCTTGTTTATAAAGTTATTGTGATGTAGAAGGTATCTAAATCTATTCTGGAGTAAAAAAGTTCTAGTTTTATCAAGTTATGTAAGTAACATCAAACAAGACCCTAAATTAGAGTAACTCATTCCAAGAAAGCCTACTATAAAGTGGGGGATCACGTGATAGTGGTGTTGGAGTTGATTTGGAATGATGAATTAAACTGTCTAACATGTCCTGCTATAAAAAATAGCTATACCTCGGTTTTACCGCTTTCTACTTGTCCAAGCCAAGGAGACACCCACCATCGTTACTTGCTTAAGCAGCCATATTCCCCCTTTAAACTTAGCAACAGCTCCATACTGTGTTACTTATAATGTTCAGTACCAAAGTCAGCAAATCATTCAAATTTTAATAACTTTTGAACAAAATCACAATCGTAGCTAGCTAATTACAAAGTATGCATCAAATAATAACATTCCTAGCTATTTTCACTAGAAGCTATATACAACAGTAGGAAAAAAATAACATTGTTTTCAAACTAAGTATGTGTGTGTGCTTGTGGCATTGATGTGTCTATATACTCACACAAAATAAAGCTGTTAGCTACTACATTTTCAAGGCTCTGGGTTTACGACCATTGCCATGTCAATTGTTGCAGATAGTTCTAAAGTTATCCATAGGGTATACAACCACCCCCTGAAAAGGTTTCCACGTAAACATCCCCACTTAGGAATAAACTGGAATGACCAAGGAATACATTCGTTCTCATCAGGTGGGCCCCTATAAATTGCTTCTGAATTAAGAGTCAAAGTACTCTTGGCAAGGTCAGCTATAGGTCGTGGAGCATCCTGCGGTGTGAAATGTTTCTCCCAGGAATTTCCATCCATTGCAGTGTAGTAGAAGTCCCAACCAGTCATGGATGCATCTGAACGATTGCGAACTCTGAAGTCCTCGATAGTTTTGCTGTACCTGTCTCTTTGGCTTGTATAGGCTGTAACTCAGCCTTGGCCCCTTGAATCAATGCCACCTTTGCTCAAAACTACTCCATCCAGTGGTAGAAGTGTAATTTGTTTTTGAATTCGGAGTGAGAGGTGCAATGTACGGTCGTGTCCATCCACCAGGTAATTGAGAATCGTTAGGGTCACTTCCACTGCCTGGGTAGATGTAGATATTGGCAGAGTGATTAAACCAACCTTTGGCCCACCTATCGTCACTGGTCATTTTGGCACTCATTCCAACTGCATCAGTGAGCTGGTATTTGATCCACTTCTGCCGAGGTTGCTTAGTAGCATACAATGTAACATCAATGGTACAAAATGCTTTCACAAAACCGTTTTTCAATCTGTCATTTAACCAACCTGGAAGACTCGAGTGAGTAGGCTGGTTATCGACCCACTGTTCAAAACGAATAGTAGTACAATGCTCCCAGTAGTTCCCTGGTTCACTTTTCGTCTCCTTTTGTTCACTCTTCAAAAACTTGATCAGCCGAGTAGTTACCTGTTCTTCATTGATCTTGGATTGGGTGCTCTCTCCAGTTTTTTTGACTATTCCATTGGTCTGCTTTATTTCACACTGAATGGAAATCTCCTTATTGTCAATCACTAGAATCTCCTGCCTTCGACCGTTAGATTTGTTCTTGACCGCGACGTACTTACCTTTAGGACACACGGCTGTGTATCCCTCAAGATCGCCGGGATCGCAATCGGTCATAATAAGGGGAACATTCTTTTCCCTAATGGTCTTCAGTAGGCATTCTTGTTGAGCTCCTGCAGAAGAACCATTTTCGATCACGATAGGTGTAGTGTTGTTCATATTTTGGAGCTCTGGTTCTAGTGCATCGTCCTTCAATGGTATTGGAGTTGTTTGCATATTCTTCGCAACAACATCAGCAAAGGATGTGGTTAGAGTTTTTTCACTTCCAAGAAGATAAAGCATACTTCTGATTCTTGAACAAGTTTGACAATTACAGCAGCAGGTGAACTATACAGGAGTGGAGGGAAGCGCGCTGATTATCTAATTTGTCTAGGGAGCCTCACTTTCTACCTAATTTAGTTCAGAGCGGAGCGATACGTAAAGGTTTGGGGTTGAGAGACTACTACCTAATTAGGCAACAGTTCAGAACCACGAGCCACCTAAATAAGGTTAAAAATAATAACTCCACGAACCCCTGATACCTAAATGTGGCTGCGGTTTCAAACCACCCTGCTGAACACAATTGCGTGCGCTACGTTTGCATCCCATGTGCATGGAAGGAGGAGCTAGGGAAGCACTCCAACAACAGAGACTGTGGAGTGTGCTATAAATGAAGGGGTCAGCGCCTTAGACAGAAAGTTCTGTGAAATTATATTAATATCATTTTATTGTAATGTTTCAGATGCAAGTAGAGTAGGGAGAACTCTTCAACTGAGTTTATAGGAAATTCTTGATTTGGAGTCCCCATTGTGGACAACTAAGCATTCATGTGCAAGAAAGAGAAACAGTTCTGCATATGAATCAGTATAAAACATATTGATAAGCTTAATTCCCATATCTTTAGCAAAACGAGGACCAACGCATCTACCAATTCCCAGAAGACTTTGCTGCCACCCTTGACAAGTTGTTATGTTCATTGCCTCTTCCAACTGCTGGAGAAGCCACCAGCCTTACCTCAATTACAACTAGACAAGCAATGATTCCATATCTTGTTTGCATTCACTTAATATAACACCAACTTTATAACTACTGCAATCATCACTAGTAGACTTATTTCAAATTGGAATAATAATAGAGTAATAAACTATTATTTTGGAATAATAACAATTTTTTAGAATTAAAAAAAATATAATTCTAGAAATTTTGAGTATGATCTGCCAGGCCCTAGTGGTTACATCAGAGGTAGGAATTTAGTATAGGTTCAACATTGCTTCATATGTGCACTGAATAAAATACTCCAATAAGTACATTCCAGACTGATTCACAGATTCGCATGCTGACAACTTTCTTCACTTTGTTAACCTGTTGTCACAACATTCTTAGAATTGCTCAGGTACAGTAGAACCTCCCAACTGAGAACAATTTAGAACAGCGGGTTTTCAGTACACAAATAAGAGATGCTGAACTATTTGCATAATTGATTAGAGGAAGCAAGTGGAAAGTTCACTATGTAGAGGTATTTGATCATGAGAGGTACACTGTGCACATATAAAACTCTTCAATCTTGCCAATGCAGTGGTGACATTATTCATAATAATATTATTGGCCTATTGCTAAAGTGTAAACATATTAAATCCCCCATATGATTTCAACCTCTCTACAAGGAACTTCCAAAAATCATTGATTTAGCTAAGAAACACGATTTTAATTCCAAAATAAAATAGCTACAATCTTGCCAATGTGATGATGACATTATTCATAATATTTAGCCTATTGCTAAAGTGGTTAATTCCAAAAATAAATAACCAAAATTTAGGCCGTAACTTTAAATGAGGTTTGTTGTACAGTGAAATGTTTTATGGGGGTAAGTGTTTAGACCCTTGTAGAGCTAGAGTTTGGTTGCTTTAAGATGTTATTTTCTAATGTGGAAAATCATTTTGTTACATTCATGTTAGCACTGTTGTTGAGTTATGTTGCTTCCTGGAGTCTCTTTGTTGAGAAGTTTCCACTCTACAATTTATACATATGGGTATCTCCCACCCACACCCACCCCAACCTCATTATGTGTAGATTACCATAAACTAAACAAGGTTACTCTCCCTGACCCAAATACAATGCCACTAATTGAGGAGTTGTTGAATGCAGTTGGTCGAGCTTCATGTCTAAGTTAGACCTTCCAAAATGTTTCTACTAGGTGCATCTGTCCAATACAACTAGGGAGAAATCTGCCATTATCTCCATTTGGGAAGTTTGAGTATAAAGTATTCACCAGAAACAGCAAAACAATCAGATTACCATTATTATTTCAGCTAATAGATGACAATAGAGTTTCTGTGAAGAGATTAAATCTACTATTCATTTTTCCCTTCTTTAATATTACAAGTTGGTGAAATGTATTAAATTCATTATACACGTCAAATTAAATTGATTTATAATAAGGAGGATGTTCAGGTCTAGCTACCTGAACAAGTGCAAGTCTTCTGCCTCATGGCAAACAATAAACTAACACCACGTTTACCTCAATCTAAATCATATTCATGATCCTTCCCTAACCATTACAATCTATATCATGTCATCCCACACAATATTGCTGTCTTAAGAAAATTAGTCCATCATAAGTCAACTCAGTCAATGCAGACCGTGTTCCTGCTAGTGGCTCATTGCTGTGGTAGATCCTTCCATGCCAGCATATAATATCGGGCTGCTCAATACACATTAGTCCAGGGCACTGGGCATTAGTCTCGTGAGCCAGACCCTTTATCTAAACGCTACACGGGGAAAGAGGGTCTACACAACTGCCTTTACTCAATTCATTCCCTTCCTCCAGATTCTGGAGGAACATTCATAGCTATGTGTATAACTTACGAGGGTGGGTGTGGTTTATGTATAAAAAGGGCATGGTCCATTTTTTGCGCTGCGAATTTGCTTAATATCCGAGGGTGTATCCAAATAAAGCCAGAAGCTCTAACAATGATTGCATCTAGATGGCTGGTCATACTATACTTAGTTGGCTTCATTCCTCCAAGCCGCTCGTCGCTTTAAAAGCACTGAGTTTACAAACTTTTGAATTTAGTGCGCACTATGAATTAGATGATTACTTCAGGGTTTATTGCGTTATATAATGTCATGATTACATTCCACTGGAACGAATCGAGTAAAGGCAGTTGTCCAGACACTCTTTCCCATGTAGCGGTTAGGTAAAGGGTCGGGCTTGCGAGACTAGCTGAACATGGTATTAGTGGGCTCTTGTCCTTAGACCACCTAACTGGAGGAAGTTATGTGCCTCCCGTTCAGAGGAAAATACATGAAATATGATATCTTTAACAGTTCCTAAATATAACACAGAAAACAAGGAATTAAAATTATAATACCACATAAATCACACAATAATAATAGTAGTTGCCTAATTAGTGGCTCTGTGTGTTGAAGTAGTCCCTGGTCCAGTTTCCTACCATCATGTTGTCCGGTGATAGTTAGTGTTGTTTTGGTTAACTATAACTAAAACTAATTTTAGTTACACCTAATACATTTTAATAAACTAACCAGGTGATAGTTTCAGTTCAGTAGTAGTCAGAAGGCCAAGCCTTGCAGATTTTAAAAAACTACACTATGTCATATCTTTGCAGGATGTGAGATAGATACAGTGTCAGTAATTATACAAGTATCATTGAAATTAGTGCCATATTTTGATGCAGAACATCCTTAATGCATAATTTTTTAGTTTAATATTAAAAATATAGAGATTCTATTTCTTGCCTTAAATAACAAAATATTGTGACTTCACGTAAACATTTTGAATCCATTTATTCACATAAAATTTTAAAAAATTGCTGTGTAGCAATTTTAAAATGCCTATTTGTTTTCAATAGTCATAATTTTCTTCTTGCTGTATTTGGAGTAGTAGTCTTCTACAAAACGACGCACATGACAAGGTTCATCTCTTTCCCTTCAGCTTGTACTTCCTGGCCACACCCATAAGCACAACCACACCAACTACACCCACAACTATATTCACAAAATAGTACTCCAACCCACAGCTGGGAAATGATGAGCGAATGTGAGCGAACGGAATTATCAAGGCAGCAAAGAATTTAGAGATTCCATCAACAGCAAGACAAACCGATGAGTAGTCCCTTCATAGAGTGAGGACTCTGGGCACATATGAACTGATACAGAGATAGCTATGTATATAAACATGTAGGAGAGAGAATTCAAAGAGTACTGTATAATAGAGTACAGCATTGGGGTACTCATTGATGAAGTAATTTGTGTCCATTCTAATATCATTATTTAACATACAGTGACTGTCTTTATCAAGAGAATGAACTGTTGCTTCCATATACGAATAGGTTGGACAAAGATTTCATCAGAACTTGTTATGAAGTAAATGTAATGTATCTTATTGATGTAAGCAGCAATGAGTGAACACTGCGAGACGTGAGAATTCTATAGAAGCCCAACCTCTTACCAGCAGTTTGCATCATTCTCCAATGTACGAGGACAGCCACAAGTATACACTACAGACGTTCATATTTCCCATCACCACCGCCACAAGTTAACATCGACGCGATAAAGTACGAAGCTCTGTGCTCGCGTGTTCACGTGACCAACACCCCAACAGGAGGCGCGTAACTTCCTCAAGTTGGTGGTCAAAGAACCAGAGCAACTACAGTAATACTTACTAACGACCTCCCCGAGAGGCGACCGACCTCACTAGAGAGACCAAATCATGCGCCCTGATTGCAACTACAACAAATATAGTGCCTCCGAGAAGCAACCACCTCTAATTTCCGACCAGCGACCAATTTCTCAGTCCTACCTCGCTCAAAATAAACACATTCTCCCCTCTGCAAGCGACCAAAGACCACACCTACTGAAATTTGAGAGATTGCGGTCACGCGTAAGCCAAGTTTGATGCTTTTATTTTAATCTTCATCTGAACAAAAAGTACAGGAAATAATATCCACAAGACGTAGGAAAAATCACCTGGCTTGCTACCAAAATAAGTGGTTCGTTGCAAATACCACCTCAAACAATCCCCTTATTCTGGAAAGTTTTTTTTACCGAAAATTGCGTCTCCAGTGGCAGCACATCCTATCAAAGTTGATAAATGTGTAGAAGAAATAACTAAGTTAGCTACCAGTAGCCATAAGAAGGCAGTTGAGACTTCAGAAGAAAAAAAATTCTTGTAAGATGCTTGTCATCAGATGCATAGTTAATGAATGTATTTTAATTCAAGTTTCTCTAACTCTTTATCAACATTTACAAAAGAACCTCTGAAAAAGTACCATCCTCTGAGAAGAGACCAAAAGTCATGTCCCCAATGTGGTCACTATTTTGGAGGTTTTACTGTAGATACTATGTTGGTGTGGAAGGACCCTACCACAGCAATAAGCCACTAGTAGGTATAGGTATTGCTTGCCATGAGGCAGAAGACTTGCACTTGTTCATGTCTTACTTATAATATTCAGTACCAAAGTCAGCAAATCATTCAAATTTTAATAACTTTTGAACAAAATCACAATCGTAGCTAGCTAATTACAAAGTATGCATCAAATAATAACATTCCTAGCTATTTTCACTAGAAGCTATATACAACAATAGCAAAAAAATCACATTGTTTTCAAACTAAGTATGTGTGTGTGCTTGTGGCATTGATGTGTCTATATACTCACACAAAATAAAGCTGTTAGCTACTACATTTTCAAGGCTCTGGGTTTACGACCATTGCCATGTCAATTGTTGCAGATAGTTCTAAAGTTATCCATAGGGTATACAACCATCCCATGAAAAAGTTTCCACGTAAACATCCCCACTTAGGAATAAACTGGAATGACCAAGGAATACATTCGTTCTCATCAGGTGGGCCCCTATAAATTGCTTCTGAATTAAGAGTCAGAGTACTCTTGGCAAGGTCGGCTATAGGTTGTGGAGCATCATGCGGTGTGAAATGTTTCTCCCAGGAATTTCCATCCATTGCAGTGTAGTAGAAGTCCCAACCAGTCATGGATGCATCTGAACGATTGCGAACTCTGAAGTCCTCGATAGTTTGCTGTACCTGATCTCTTTGGCTGTATGAAGCTGTAACTTCAGCACTTGGCCCCTTTGAATCAATGCCACCTTTGACTCCAAAACTCCATCCAGTGGTAGAAGTGTAATTTGTTTTTGAATTCGGAGTGAGAGGTGCAATGTACGGTCGTGTCCATCCACCAGGTAATTGAGAATCGTTAGGGTCACTTCCACTGCCTGGGTAGATGTAGATATTGGCAGAGTGATTAAACCAACCTTTGGCCCACCTATCGTCACTGGTCATTTTGGCACTCATTCCAACTGCATCAGTGAGCTGGTATTTGATCCACTTCTGCCGAGGTTGCTTAGTAGCATACAATGTAACATCAATGGTACAAAATGCTTTCACAAAACCGTTTTTCAATCTGTCATTTAACCAACCTGGAAGACTCGAGTGAGTAGGCTGGTTATCGACCCACTGTTCAAAACGAATAGTAGTACAATGCTCCCAGTAGTTCCCTGGTTCACTTTTCGTCTCCTTTTGTTCATTCTTCAAAAACTGGATCAGCCGAGTAGTTACCTGTTCTTCATTGACCTTGGATCCGGTGCTCTCTCCAGTTTTTTTGACTATTCCATTGGTCTGCTTTATTTCACACTGAATGGAGATCTCCTTATTGTCAATCACTAGAATCTCCTGCCTTCGACCGTTAGATTTGTTCTTGACTGCGACGTACTTACCTTTAGGACACACGGCTGTGTATCCCTCAAGATCGCCGGGATCGCAATTGGTCATAATAACGGGAACATTCTTTTCCCTAATGGTCTTCAGTAGGCATTCTTGTTGAGCTCCTGCAGAAAAGCCCTTTTCGATCAGAATAGGTGTAGTATTGTTCATATTTTGGAGCTCTGGTTCTAGTGCGTCGTCCTTCAATGGTATTGAAGTCGTTTGCATACTCTTTGCAACAACATCAGCAAAGGATGTGGTTAGAGTTTTTTCACTTCCAAGAAGATAAAGCATACTTTTGATTCTTGAACAAGTTTGAAAATTACAGCAGCAGGTGAACTATACAGGAGTGGAGGGAAGCGCGCTGATTATCTAATTTGTCTAGGGAGCCTCACTTTCTACCTAATTTTGTTCAGAGCGGAGCGATACGTAAAGGTTTGGGGTTGAGAGACTACTACCTAATTAGGCAACAGTTCAGAACCACGAGCCACCTAAATAAGGTTAAAAATAATAACTCCACGAACCCCTGATACCTAAATGTGGCTGCGGTTTCAAACCACCCTAGCGCATCCCATGTGCATGGAAGGAGGAGCTAGGGAAGCGCTCCAACAACAGAGACTGTGGAGTGTGCTATAAATGAAGGGAGTCAGCGCCTTTGACAGAAAGTTCTGTGAAATTATATTAATATCATTTTATTGCAATGTTTCAGATGCAAGTAGAGTAGTATGGAGAAATCTTCAGCTGGGTTTATAGGAAATTATTGATTTGGAGTCCCCATTGTGGACAACTAAGCATTCATGTGCAAGAAAGAGAAACAGTTCTGCATATGAATCAGTGTAGTCTATTTAAAACATATTGATAAGCTTAATTCCCATATCTTTAGGACCAACGCATCTACCAATTCCCAGAAGACTTTGCTACCACCATGGACAACTTGTTATGTTCATTGCCTCTTCCAACTGCTGGAGAAGCCACCAGCCCTACCTCAATTACAACTAGACAAGCAATGATTCCATATCTTGTTTGCATTCACTTAATATAACACCAACTTTATAACTACTGCAATCGGCACTATTAGACTTATTTCTAATTGGAATAATAAGAGAATAATGAGCAAATTTATAGAGTAATAAACTATTATTTTGGAATAATAACAATTTTTTAGAATTAAAAAAAATATAATTCTAAAAATTTTGAGTATGATCCGCCAGGCCCTAGTGGTTACATCAGAGGTAGGAATTTAGTATAGGTTCAACATTGCTTCATATGTGCACTGAATAAAATACTCCAATAAGTATATTCCAGACCGATTCACAGATTCGCATGCTGACAACTTTCTTCACTTTGTTAACCTGTTGTCACAACATTCTTAGAATTGTTCAGGTACAGTAGAACCTCCCAACTGAGAACAATTTAGGACAGGAAATAATCAGATTACCGTTATTATTTCAGCTAATAGATAACCAAAGGGTTTCTGTGAAGAGAGATTAAATCTACTATTGATTATTCCACCCTTTAATATTAAACCTACTATTCATTTTTCATCTCCTTTAATATTACAAGTTGGTGAAATGTATTAAATTCATTATACGCTTCAAATTAAATTGATTTATGATAAGGAGGATGTTCAGGTCTAGCTACCTGAACAAGTACAAGCCTTCTGCCTCATGGCAAACAATAAACTAACACCATGTTTACCTCACCCATATCTAATCATATTCATGATCATTCTCTAACCATTACAATCTATATCATGTCATCCCACACAATATTGCTGTCTTGGGAAAATTAGTCCATCATAAGTCAACTCAGTCAATGCAGACCATGTTCCTGCTAGTGGCTCATTGCTGTGGTAGATCCTTTCATGCCAGCATATAATATCCGGCTGCTCAACACACATTAGCCGCAAGGTGCTGGCATTAGTCTCGCAAGCCAGATCCTTTATCTAAACGTTACATGGGGGAAGAGGGTCTGGACAACTGCCTTTACTCGATTCATTCCTTTCCTCCAGATTCTGGAGGAACATACATATGTGTATAACTTATGAGGGTGGGTGTAGTTTACGTATAAAAAGGGCATGGTCCAATTTTTGCGCTGTGAATTTGCTTAATATCCAAGGGTGTATCCAAGTAAGCCAGAAGCTCTAACAATGATTGCATACTATACTTATTTGGCTTCCTCCAAACTGTTGGTCACAAACTTTCGAATTTAGTGCACGCTATGAATTAGATTATTACTTCAGAGTTTATTCGTTAAATGATGTCATGATTACATTCCATTGGAACGAATCGAGTAAAGGCTGTTGTCCAGACAATCTTTCCCATGTAGCAGTTAGGTAAAGGGTCTGGCTTGGAGACTAGCTGAATATAGTATTAGAGGGCTCTTGTCCTTAGACCACCTAACTGGAGGAAGTTATGTGCCTCCCGTTCAGAGCAAAATACATGAAATATGTCATCTTACAGTTCCTAAATGAAACACAGAAAACAAGGAATTAAAAGTATAATACTAGTAGTTGCCTAATTAACGGCTCTGTGTTAGTTGAAGTAGTCCATGGTCCAGTTTCCCACCATCATGTTGTAGGGTGATAGTTAGTGTTGTTTTGGTTAACTAAAACTAAAACTAAAATTAATTTTAGTTACACCTAAAAACATTTTAGTATGCTAACCAGAACTAAATTTCACATTGGATGATAATAAACCAAAACTAAAACTAAAAGTCGTATAGCTCTTGAATAAAACTAAAACTAAAATTATTTTTTTAATCAAAACTAAAAAATATATAGCTAACTATTTGTAGTGACATCTCTGAAAGAAGACGAATGACGAATGGTAGTCCCAGGAAGAAAAACCCTTTACCCAATCATTTCTTCATAGCACCTGAGTAATTGTTTGGCTAAGGCAAACTGTTGGACAGCAGTGTGCAGTTGCTCGACTATCGAGCCCAGTCCCCCTCCCTTAACACGCGCAAAAAAAAACAAAAAAAAAAACACCAAAAAAACAACAACAAAACAAACTACAACGAAAAACAACAACAAAATACAAAAAAACAACAAAGCAAACAAATCAGCTAACAATGGACACAACATTATTTCTTGACAAGTCATCAGCCTAGTGATTTGACTTAGTGTCAATATAAACCAGGGAAACAATACACCCAAAAATGGCTTCAACAGACGCAACACACCGAAGTAAGTACATCATCCCCTGGTGCTAGCTTGACCTCGACTTCAGGTCAGCCACCACTGCCTGGTTATCGCAGTGGCACACAACTAGATGACCTCTCCATGATTACCCCACGCTTTGGATGCCAATATTATAGGAAGTAGATCCTTCTCTGCTAGGACAGTGCACTAGCTCGTTCATCCCATTGGACCTACAGCCATGCATCACCTTGCCAGGCTGCACCACCCCAAGATCCCGATGCGTCTGTGTACAGATGGATCTTGGGAAGTGAGGAGGAGGGAACAGGAAAAATACCCAGTTCCACTGGAGAGGAATTCTTGCCACCATGCCAAATCAGCCCTGAAGCCATGGTTGAGCCTGATAGCAGTCCTGCAGGTGCATGGGCAATGCGTTGCGTGGAGGTCTGTCATACGTCTTAGGAATGATCTACCCGGTCTAACTACCTTGCAAGCATGGTTGAGCTGCGCAATCAGTGACTCCAGGACAATGGGAATACAGCCCTTTCAATGCCTCCACTCCTCTAACTCTCCCCGCAACCTCACCAACTTCTCCCCGCAACCTCACCAACTTCTCCCCTGGCAGCCTCAATTTTCCCTTGATGACATCCATCTCAATACCCAAGAATGTCAGGGTTGTAGTAGGTCCTTCCATTTTATGGGATGCTATGGGTACCCCGAGTCTGCAGCACTCTGACAGCAGGGTCTCTAACCACCTCTGACAGTTGGGAGAGTTGGGTGAGGCTACCATTATGAAGTCATCCAGGTATTGAAACAGGTTCTGGATTCCTGCTTGTCTCAGGTGCCAGTGGAGGGCGTCTGCCACTGCGTTAACTATTTTGGGCGCCGATCTCAAGCCAAATGGGAGCATGGGTTCAATGAAGATCGCCTCCTTCCATTTCATCCATGGAGTACACGGTCCTATGGGTGGACAGGCACCTCTATATCAACCTTGCCAGCAGTGCTCCATGACCAAACCTAGCAGCTTGAGCTACCTCATCCTCCACCGATGTATAGACCAGCGAGCAGAGCTTGCGCTCAATTCCATTGTTCACACTCTGCCCTGGTGGGAATGATAGGTCTGTGATGAGCCTAAATTTTCCAGTGTTTCGTCCTTTAGGGATCACCCCAAATCTGTTAACTTGCAGTCTCGGCAGCTCAGCTGATGATGTGAATGGACCCAGTATCCTACCCAGGCGATTCTCCTTCTCCAAGTACTCCGCCATGACTTCTGGGTGCTTCAGTGCTGAGTCCATATTGGACTCCGCTAACTTCAGATGTGCCCCGTAGTTGAACCCTATCCTGAAACCCTCACAAAGGCTGCGACAATGTACCGTGTGAAGGCCTAGTCAGGGTGGGTGGCTAACACTTGTTCCCACTTTTGGGGGTGCAGTGGTGTTGTAACCCACATGAGGTCCCCACATGATGAGTCAGTGGAGGTCTGGAAAAATTCAGGCAGAGCAGGTCTGCTGTATATGTTGCTGTTCCATAAATCTTTGATTGACTAGGGGCACATAGAGAACAAGACTACTAATTGGCTAAAATCACAATGCCATACCAGACTGCGCAATAACCAACCCAAGTGGCTGAGCCGGGCTCTGCCTGAACTGGCACATTGTTGCTCTAGTTCCTACTATCCACTCACTACTTTGTCTCTAACTGTTCAGGGGTTGTAAATCCCTGAGCTTCAGGTTAGCAGGAGAATCAGAAGGACCAGCCTGTGGAGAACTAGCAAGCACAGGCACAGTGGAGTAGTAGCTAGAATACCTAAGTTACAGTTAGAGATATATTTTTAACAGCAACTGACAACTGAACTGGCTGAATTGACAAAGAAAGAGTGAATAGAAGTGTTAATGAGTGGAATGACACAAGGGGAGGGGCATGAGTATGCACACTCACACACAGAAATGCACACACACAGCAAACAAGGTTCCCATGCACTTTACTGGTGGTTGTTCGGTGCATCTGGTCCAAAACACTAACTACCGCTACCAATCCCTCCTGTTTTTTTCCCGGATTGATTTGGCTTGTACCGATAGATCATGTAATACATCCTGCATAACTAATCAAAGCATGTGTGTATTACATCACAAGGCCGGCGCAACCGCTACGGTTGCTACGGTTTTGGCCGTAGCACTCCCGAGACATTAAAAAAAAAATTAAATGAATTAGCTACGCGCATGCTCAGAAATCTTGCAGCTGTTATCCACTGAGCTTGCAATATGGCTTCTTCTAGTTATACTTCTACAGGTAGTACTGGTACTACCAGTTCTCGTTTTACTCTTCCGGATCTTCCACCAGCCCCTAACCACCCAGCAGATAATTTTGTTTTCCCCAAGTTATTCGGCAAGAAGCAGATAGTGTGGCGTTCATGTCAGGCTCCTTGGTTTAAGCGGTGGCCATATTTGCATTATGATGCTGCCAGGGACTGCCTGTTCTGCCACACTTGTGTTGAAGGCTTCAAAAAACACAAGATGCTTGCATCCTTTGCAGAGCCTTCTTTGGTAAGTAAAATAATACCTTAAGGTAGCTAACTTTCAAGGACTTTCTGGTTCCCAGAGAAGCTTGTTCAGTCAAGTGAGTCGCGTTGTTCAACTTATTATGGTCATGCCAGCTACAAATGCCAGTTCAGAAAGGTCCTTTAGTGCTTTGCGTCGTGTGAAGACGTATCTTTGAAGTACCATGGGGCAGCAGTGGCTGAACAATCTGATGGTCCTACATGTCCACAAAGAGCTCACTGATGCTTTAAACCTTGAAGAAGTTGTTAATGACTGTTGCAGACTCAGAACATCGTATCAGAATCTTTGGCAAATTTTGATTTAAATCATAAATTTTTTTCTAATTCACTAAATTATTATTGCTAAAATAATCAATATTTCATGAAGTAAAGCAATGAATGTTAGGGTCTCATACAAAACAGTCTGCCCCTGGATCAGCACAATACTGGGCACCAGCAGCTAAATAAAAATACAATGAAAATAATAACTATTAGGGGTGTATCATCTTTGGCCTTACCACTAAAAATGTGCTTGCTCCGGGCCTGCATCATCACATCGGTGGAGTCAATCAGCGTGAGTTATATGCCAGCCGCTCCAAGGGTGATCGGCACCTACCTGGGTGCCTGAGTGTAGGGGGTCATGACAGTTTGGGCACCCCAACACCCACTCCCAGTATCACAACGACAGTCCGAGCACCCACCTAATATCCCCCTACCCCCATTACGGATACCTGTACGGTCTGTAGAAGTGCCTGAATCTGATGCCACTGGGGGACCACCTTCACTGAGTGTAGCTGAAGGGGCCCCAGGCAGTATGGTAGGAGGTGCAGCTCACAAAGCAGGTGCCTAGGCCCCATCAAGTGGGTGGCCAGGGCCAGGATGACCAGGATTATTGGGAAGGCTTGGAAGATACTTGTCCCTGGGGAGGCCAGCACTGGAAGAGGTGGAAGCCTGGCTTGCATCCAGGCTAGCTGCTCAGCTGTGAAGGGAGTAGGGAAGCTGTCATCACAATTAGCTACTAAAACAAGTAAACAAGTAGGCGCTAACTGCACTGGAGTCAACTCTAATCAGACTACACTCGCGTCAACTCACAAACTGCTAGCTGCAAATCCCTTACACGTCTATCACTCCGCCTGAGCCCTTCGCCAGGGATAGGGCGACCAGCTTCCAATGTGTTAACCTCATTTAACTATGTTAAATAGCATACCACAGTATACATAAGAATTGAACGTTGAGCAATCCTTCAAAAGGAAAGGGTGATGTGTGTGGGAACACCTACTCAGCCAGAAGGAGGTGAGAGAGAGAGCTATACCCTCAAGATCAAAGTTAAGAAGAGTCAAGCTCAATAAATAAAAACAAGCAGCATTTTTTGCCAAGCACTTTTTAAGTATCAATTGTTGTAAAGCATAGAGCTTCCTGTCCTGGTATGTATAGTAATCACTATGACCCTCAACTACTTCATTCTCACAAACAAGCTAAAAACATCCTCCGAAGTAAATAAGAAAAGAAAAAAAGATGCTAAATGTAGGAATATTTCCAGCATTTTCAAATGTGTTTCTGCAGTTGTCAAAAGCTGAATTGTTCCTACATTTTAAAAATGTAGAAATGTTTCCTACATTTTGGAAATGCAGGAATATTTCTAGCATTTTTCAAATGTGTTTCTGCAGTTGTCAAAAGCTGAATTGTTCCTACATTTTAAAAATGTAGAAATGTTTCTTACATTTTGGAAATGCAGGAAATTTCCTACATTTTTCAAATGTGTTTCTGCAGTGGCCAAAAGCTGAATTGTTCCTGCATTTAAAAAATGCAGAAATGTTTCCTACATTCTGGATGCAGGAATATTTCCAGCATTTCAAGTAAGTTTCTGCAGTTGTCAAAAGCTTGAATTGTTACTACATTTTAAAAATGTAGCAATATTTCCTACATTTTTGGAAATGCAGGAACATTTCCAGCATTATTCAAATGTGTTTCTGCAGTTGTCAAAAGCTGAATTGCTCCTACATTTTAAAAATGTAGAAATGTTCCCTACATTTTGGAAATGCAGGAATATTTCTAGCATTATTCAAATGTGTTTCTGCAGTTGTCAAAAGCTGAATTGTTCCTACATTTTAAAAATGTAGAAATGTTTCCTACATTTTGGAAATGCAGGAATATTTCTAGCATTATTCAAATGTGTTTCTGCAGTTGTCAAAAGCTGAATTGTTCCTACATTTGTAAAAAATGTAGAAACGTTTCCTACATTTTTGAAATGCAGGAAATTTCCTACATTTTTCCAATGTGTTTCTGCAGTTGCCAAAAGCTGAATTGTTCCTGCATTTTAAAAATGCAGAAATGTTTCCTACATTTTGGATGCAGGAATATTTCCAGCATTTCAAGTAAGTTTCTGCAGTTGTCAAAAGCTGAATTGTTACTACATTTTAAAAATGTAGAAATGTTTCCTACATTTTGGAAATGCAGGAATATTTCCCACATTTTTCCAATGTCTTTCTGCAGTTGTCAAAAGCTGAATTGTTCCTACATTTTAAAAATGTAGAAATGTTTCCTACATTTTGTAAATGCAGGAATATTTCCAGCATTTTCAAATGTGTTTCTGCAGCTGTCAAAAGCTTGAATTGTTCCTGCATTTTAAAAATGCAGAAATGTTTCCTACATTTTTGATGCAGGATTATTTCAAGCATTTCAAGTAAGTTTCTGCAGTTGTCAAAAGCTTGAATTGTTCCTACATTTTAAATATGTAGCAATGTTTCCTACATTTTGGAAATGCAGGAACATTTCCAGCATTATTCAAATGTGTTTCTGCAGTTGTCAAAAGCTTGAATTGTTCCTACATTTTAAAAATGTAAAATGTTTCCTACATTTTGGAAATGCAGGAATATTTCCAGCATTATTCAAATGTGTTTCTGCAGTTGTCAAAAACTGAATTGTTCCTACATCTTAGAAATGTTTCTACATTTTGGAAATGCAGGAATATTTCCTACATTTTTCCAATGTGTTTCTGCAGTTGCCAAAAGCTGAATTGTTCCTGCATTTTAAAAGTGCAGAAATGTTTCCTACATTTTTGGATGCAGGAATATTTCAAGCATTTTAAGTAAGTTTCTGCAGTTGTCAAAAGCTTGAATTGTTCCTACATTTTAAAAATGTAGCAATGTTTCCTACATTTTGGAAATGCAGGAACATTTCCAGCATTATTCAAATGTGTTTCTGCAGTTGTCAAAAGATGAATTGCTCCTACATTTTAAAAATGTAGAAATGTTCCCTACATTTTGGAAATGCAGGAATATTTCCCACATTTTTCCAATGTCTTTCTGCAGTTGTCAAAAGCTGAATTGTTCCTACATTTTAAAAATGTAGAAATGTTTCCTACATTTTGGAAATGCAGGAATATTTCCAGCATTTTCAAATGTGTTTCTGCAGCTGTCAAAAGCTTGAATTGTTCCTACATTTTAAAAATGTAGAAATGTTTCCTACATTTTGGAAATGCAGGAATATTTCCTACATTTTTCCAATGTGTTTCTGCAGTGGCCAAAAGCTGAATTGTTCCTGCATTTTAAAAATGCAGAATGCTTCCTACATTTTGGATGCAGGAATATTTCCAGCATTTTCAAGTAAGTTTCTGCAGTTGTCAAAAGCTGAATTGTTCCTACATTTTAAAAATGCAGAAATGTTTCCTACATTTTGGAAAAGGAGGAATATTTCCAGCAATTTTTCAAATGTATTTCTGCAGTTGAAGCTGTGTCGATGAAAACTGGAATCTGTTTTGAGCTCTCTACTCCATCAATTAGCTGTTCTTAATAGTTGATACCTACAAATATAATTTTATATAAATATTATAATCTTGTAATTTTAATCTTAAATGATTCAAGCACTTTCACCTTTTATTGGCTGAGATTTTGTCTTCTGACTGAGCTGATGAGCATGTTCAAGCCAGTTAGTTCACCAGGTAGAGGCATTGACAGTTGCTTTACTTAAATATCTTTAATCCATTTCAAAGTATTTTCCAATAATTTCAAATTGTCAGGATATAGTAGGGTGCCACCATCAATGGCAACTTGCTGGGAAAAGTGTTGCCATTGGGAAGAAAAGCAGCCCACTTTGAGGCAATCAGAATGGGCCGATACTCCATTCTTTATAAAACATGACACACTCTCCTGATTCATTACATTGAAACTTGAATTGCTGTGCCTTAAGATGGTCATGGAGTAGAGGAGTTTGATCTGACATCCAATCCTTGACATCAGTTACAGAATCCAAAACCACCACTTGTAGGAGGTGGTGAGAAAGAAACTACTATACTTTGACAAAGATATGGAAGAAACAAAACAAGGAAAAGTGTACAGTTTCATGTAGCTTATAACTATGCTAGGTTAGGTGACCTGGAATAGTCAGTGCATTGCGATGTTGCAGTATTCGAGATATGCATGAAAATGTTAGGTCTATATCCTCATGAGTATGTCCAACTGGTAGGAATCCAAACTTCACCTACACACATAAATATCTATATCAACCTGGGATCAGTCAAATCAAATCCTAAATACCTTTCTCTGAACACTCCCAATTCAACCAATATAGCCGCAAACGTGAGTGTAAACTTTTTTTACTGTCATGACAAGTGTTATCCATCTGAATATACAGCATTTCTGGTAATCCATCCTGCAGCTTATCACTATGAATCACTTTACATCATATTGATAGAATTCTTACCGTCAACTGATAAAATACTCGTAATAAAACTTCCACAGTCAGATTGGAGTCATGGTTAAATTGTCCACTGTCATGGTTAAATTGTCCACTGTCTATGAACATCATAGTGAATCGGCCATGAACTTTAACTCCAGTGATATGTGTTTCCAGCCTGTAAGCACCAGCCATCACTTTGGGGTTGTTGACAATGTGGGGTATTTTTGTTTTTAAAAAAAGCCTGAAATTATTGTAAAGCCCTTTAGCTACACACTGATGATAGCACAAGATTTGGGCTACTATGCAATATTCAGAAGTTACACAAACTCATAGCTAAAAAATAATGACACTAGCTATAAATTACAAAACCAGCTAGCTATCTGAACCAATACAACTAAAACATATTACCTCTTGTTCTGTTCCTTGTGGGGTTAGTCAATAAGGGAAGCATCTCCAGGCCACAAGCTGAAGAACCATTGCTGCAATCAGAACTAAACAATAAGCATTCATCAACTTCCATCTTGAACTCCATTCAAGAATTTGAATTTTGCCTATTGTCCAATGAGCTTGCTGGAAGCTCAGGAAGTAATTAACACCATGTGGTTTTTTTATAGCCTGTAGCCAATAGAATTCAGTGTTCAGTAAAATGGCTTCAATCCAGGCAGTGAGCATTGCAGCTTAGAATGTGTAAATGTTTCTTCAAAACCTTGGCATTTGACTTTCTTCACACAAGACAAGCAAGTTTTTCTTTGGAAGAAAGGAAGTCGAATGAAGTTAACCAATGGTGTTTCCAGTGGACCTGTTGTACATGCATCTGTTAGGAGTGCAGATGTCATAAACGTGAGTATTTTAATAGTCATTGCTATAATACTACCATTTTAGCTGCCTACATTGATTAGTTAGGCTTCCACAATTTGGAGTTTTTGTGGTGCGCAAGCTACCACCATCAACATTTTGTTTGATAATTTGTTTCCTCAGTGTAAAGGTCATGACAAAGATGGGAGCAATAAAGTTTTAATTGCCGACTTGCCAACTTTACAAAGGATGCTAATGATTTCTGTGCGGAAATGGCTCCTTATCTTTCTGATGTGATGACTTTTTGTGCCAGTTTATCTTCAAAGACAATGAAGCCACAGATGGAGACACATCAATTTTGTCTAACGATCCAGCCTCTTCACAAGGAAGGAAGAGATGCAGAAGTACTGCTGAAGCTATTGATCCACCTAATGCTAAGATGACCAAGAAAGGGTATAAAGAGCAAAAACGTGATCTAGAAGAAAAATTCCATATCAAATAGGTGAGATACCATGTGTTCTTTTTTTTATTTATTATTATTGCTTCGTTTTTGTGGTATCATTGACAAGCATGTATAGTAGCTATTTAGATTGTTGTCAGGATAGTAGGGAATATTATGTATATTAAGTGTATTTCTTGGTAGAATGGGAATGCATATGCAAAGCAATTGGGAAATAATTTTTTTAATTTTTATATCTTGGATCTTGACCTTACCATGCATTGACAGAAAACTTGCCAATTGCTGTTTGACCTGACTTGAATTGAGTAGCGCTAAATCAAGGAAACTTAACCAATGATGGAAGCTTTATTTTTGATCTTATTATTATAATTGATATAAGCTTTATGATCACAACCTAATCATACTAATTTTTTTTATAGCCATGTGGGTCTATTGTGTATGTATGTTTGTTTGGGTTGCATGTGCTTGGGATAGTGTACAATGAATAGTTACATGGTGTGTATTTGTGCTAAAGTAGTGTCCCCATGCAAGTAAACCACATTTATTAATCAGGACTTAATTATTATTTTGGTGCTCATAGCATTAACTTCTACTGCTTGCCTTTTTGCTGGGCTGGATATCCTCTAGATACACGGGCTGGCTTCTGGGAGACTGACATATACATCCATGCACACATGCTATACCCATTCTTATACACATACACACACACATATATACCACACTATGTACATGTTGAGCCGACTGAAATTTGATCTTGCTGGAGGAGATTTGTGAAAGGAGGAAATAATGAGTGTAGTGGGGGAGGAGTAATTTGTAAACAGTTTGTGTCTTATACTGTGATACTAAGCATAAGGAAGATTCTTTTGACTCTTTGGTACCAATTTAACAAAGCTGCTGAAACTACTACACATTGTGGGTTACCTTCCTATTGACACAGATAATTGAGGTTTCATGGGTTTGAACTAGTCACTGGGTACTTATACAACTATTTCTCTGTGATGTTTCCTAATTGTCCTGCATCACAATTATTATTAATGAAATCAGAGGTCTTTGCTGATTGGTGCCAGGCCTAAGCTACCAGTCAGAGAAGCCTAATGGAGAAAAGGGAAGAGAAAAAAACTTTTTTTTTTGCCAGGGTTTGCTATCAAGCCACAAGTTGTATTCAGGATTACCCAATTCATAAACCACAATAGCCACAAAGTTCATGTGTGCCTGGCAGCTGGTTGGGCTGTGATGCACTCATTAAAAACAATATCATATTCTTTTTCCAAGATTTGCCAGGACTACAAAGTTTTAAATTACTCAATCAATTGGAAAGCTTTAAGCCAAACTTGATGATGAAGGCAAAAGTAGTAAGTAGTAGTCAAGTGAAAAAAATTAAATACATGACATACAACTGATGTCTCAACCTCTTACCACGCAACGAGGCTGACAACAATAACTTAATTACAAATGTGTGCTTAATATAGAGAGAGTATGGGTGGTCTCAGCAAAAGAGTGAAGTCACTTGGTGGGTGTTTGGAATTGAATGAGTAAATAGAGGGCAAGCTAGAACAGCTGGTTGGCTGGGGTATGGAATGTTAGCCACAGGTAATTAATTAACTAACAGTCATTAGGCTTTTCAATTAAAAAGTCTTTGCATGTGTTGCTAGTTTGTTTATTATTATTATTTTTTTATGTTGTAACCTCTTGAAAATTTCAGCCCCTGTCCCAGTGTAGTGGTTCTACCTGGAGATGTATATAAATGTGTTCGTACATGATGCATGCAGTATATAGTGTGTATGCATGTGTACTTCTGTGCTGTAATGTTGAAAGGATATTTCCATCAGTATAATAATATATCTCTACAGTGAGCAGTAACCTTTTCAATTGGTGTATTTTCTCAAGCTGAGATGATATGTAGCTATAACAATTTGTCAATCTTTATGAAGCACTACTGCCCCGATCGAATATTGTGTATAATCTAAGCTATTGTATCAGCTACCAAATACTGAGGTCCATTTTAATTTCAATGTTTTGATCAATCTGATCGTTGCTAAATAACTTTCGCTACTCTAAGAAGATTATGAGGCCAGTCAGTCATATATATTTATACACAAATATTCAAGGTTGTTGCTTTTATTAGGGCAATGACCTTTATGCTTCTTCAATTTTCCAAGACTTGTAAATTAAATGTGACTTGTTTTAATTACTGTGTACTAACACTCATGGATATAATTAATTATGCCCTTGAACTAATTTAGAATATGTGACTGGCTTCAATTTCTACATGTTGAAACTCGTGAATATCATTACTTTGAAAAGGTGGTTCACAGAACCCCCCTGAATCCCCACCGTACCTACACAACTACATTCTCTGGGAGAAAGTTCCTTCAGAGATTGATCTTATTTCAGTTTATAGTTGGTGTGTTTGTTATAGGAGATTGGGGATAATATTATGAACTGTTGAATAGCATTTTAACATTTTGTGTAAAGTAGTTGTCACGACAACATAGCATTTATGTCTAATTACATGACGTTATTATTACCCTAAAATACCACGTAGCCAGATTGTTGTTTATCGCAGGTGTGTACGATTTTTTATTTTATTTGCTAAAGGAGCCTTCTGATTACTACCAAGTCAGGGAGGTAAAGGAATGGTTTGTACACTATTTAGTGAACGTATTAAAAGAAGAGGAGACTGACCATGAAGACTAACTGATTCCCTACTTGTGATTGCATCATGCAGTGCCAATGAATTCAGGGCTGTAAAAATAGACATAATTATACTTATGAGGTAAAGTCGTTCAGTAAGCTATTAAAGTTAAGTATACATTATAAACATAATAGGTAATTGGAGGAGTACAGCGTTGGCATGCCATAAGGAATATTAATACTATGGGAACGCGCAACATAGCCAGTAGGAAATGTGCAATATATGGAAATGACATTCCAAGGATGGCGGCCATGATGTTGGCAAAGCAGCACAACAAATTCAACAGTATTCAATGTTCCACTGGATTTGCAGAACTAGCGGCATGTTGTTGAAATTTATATTTCGTGCATTTTGCTATGGACAGATGACGGTAAAACTGACTTATCCAGGGAGAGATATAACTCAAAAAAATATATTTCATTTCAGCAAGAATGTTTGGCTTTATTGGCAACTTCCCTAATTGTACGGTCATTTTTTTTGCTATCTATGTTTAATTATATGCTGTATTTAACAGAATCAAACAATTATAGAGCAGGCCATACAGATGGCACTACAGCCTGCTGCAGTCTATCATAAAATGCAGGATGTTTTAAGGAGATATGAGTTGGGAAAGTTAAAAGGCCAAAAGAAAGATTGATGATTGGAGGGAACCCTTCAAAAAGCTCTCCAAGGAAAGTATTCTTTCAAGCTGTCTCACTTCAAGTGTTTCCAGGGCTTATTTCTAGCAAACAAAAGCAAGAAATTTTCTGGCAAAATAAGTGCAGGAAAATTTCCTGCAAAAAAATAATGTGGGAAATTTTCTGGCAAAATGAGTGCAGGAAAATTTCCTGCAAAAAATAATGCAGGAAATTTTCTGGTGCACCAAGTGTACGTATCTTTCTTGCAAAATATGTAGAGGAAATTTTATGCTAAAGGGACATATTTCGTCAAACTTTCATGGTGCAGGAAAATTTCCTACAACCAATATGAAAAGTTTTATAGTGACCATATGTGTGGGTTTCTTGCAAACAAATAGCACACAGAGATACTCCTTACATTTTAATACTCTCCTTTATGTATTTTGTCTTCATCATAATTTCTTTCACTTTATCATTAAGTTTGGTATCTTATTGAGGTAAATAGTCGGCATTTGCAGAAGTCTTTTTACTTTATGAAAATTATGGTAAGTATTTTTCAAGACATGGCTGCTATCATTTTCATATTTGGAGTATCAATGTGAGAAATATCCAACATTTTGATGCACTTATTTTTATATTGAATATACTCTATGAGCGATCCTTCCTACATTTTGCTTGTAATACTCTCATTCTTGTATATTGTAATGATTATATGAAGAATCTTTCCTGCATTTTGACAGTGTAATTTGTATATCCTGGGAACTAAGAAGGAAATTGTCCTACAGTTTTGATAATTTGTTGTAGATTTGGATAGTATATGTAAGAAATTTCCTGCATTTTTTTAAAATGAACATAGAAATTGGAAATTCAAGTCATTTAAACCTTAATTATGACTCCAGCTTGCTTTTTTGTTTTCTTATTTTGTTCGGAGAGTGTTTAAACTACTTCATTCCCACAAACAAGCTAAACTACTTCATCCCCACAAACAAGCTAAACTACTTCATCCCCACAAACAAGCTTTAACTAAAGATGGATAGGAGATATATCTGGATTGATTTAAAGCAAGAATTTATTTAATGGCAGCCTACATAACCCTGAGGGCTAGTAAAAGTGTTACATATAATTGGCCCACACTTATCTCAGAAGTGGTTATTGAAGCATATCTTTAATAAATTTATTGGCCTTGAAGTGTGTTGTTCAGACATCAAATGTTAGTTTCAACTTCACATACAGGTGAAAAGAGGAAAACATATTAACAAACCACTTTCAACATCATATTCAGAACATTAGTATCTAGAATAACTATTTTTGCTGAAACTGAAAAAAGTAAAAAAAATGCAACAAATCTTATCTTGAAAGTTTTGAAAATGTACAAAAAAGAATAACACAAGCTATGTCGCTATTCAGCTGCTAACATAGACACAATGTCCTAGCTTATTACTTTGAATAATATTCTTCTGCAAACTGATATATGTGACAAGGTTCATCTCTCTCCCTCAGTTTGTACTTCCTGGAAACAACAACATACACAACAATACCCACCACACCGACAACTATGTTCACTAAATAGTATTCCATGCCGCAACTAGGAAATGACTGTCGAATATACACGAATGGTACTATAAGGACAGAAGCGAAGAATTCAGAGATACCTCTAACTGCATAAGACAATCCAATGAGTAGTCCCTTCATAGAGTGAGGACTCTGGGCACAGATAAACCGATACAGAGATATGTATATGAATAAATAGGAGAGAAAATACAAGGTGTGCTGTATATAGAGTATACTATTTGGATATATGCTCATGGTAATATTACTTTGACTTTCATAGAACATACACTCAAGTTGATGATTTTCAGAGTGAGCAATGATATCCATAGTCAGTGTACAAGTTACTGACAACACACGCAATAGAACACCAAATCCCATTGCCTTCAGCATGCTTAAATGACTACAAAAAGGACGAAGAATGAACACAAACACAGGAATACCAAGTATAATTATTACCGAGGAAAATATATTAGTATGCCACAGTAAATTGCTTATGTTTAAGCTGTCATAATCTTCTGAAGAAGAGTTGATATGATGTGATACATGAAAGTTACGATATAAAACTGCATCACAAGGCAATTTCAGAAAGAAAGAGAAACTAAGAGCAAACAATATCTTAAGTATTCCATAGAAGGCTTTTACATCTTCCACCTCTTCTGTTGTGAATGGGCCACCATATTTGTTTTTACCTAAGTTTAATCCAGAAGGAATAACATCTTCGCAGTAGGTAAAGGCACTGCGATGAATTGGCACCTTATGTTGACAAGAAAACTTAGTCACTTTGTAGACGAGTTTATAAGGACTCCTTCTGGCAGAATCAATTAGGAACCATTGCTGATTATAAATAGAAATGAACAAAGTAGTAAAAAGAAAAAGGAAAATACTAATCAAGTATGTAATTTCCAACCATATATATACATTTATGTTTTGAGTTTCAATCTGTATGATACCCTCAGAGAGTATTAAACCTGCATAATAGGTCCATACATACCAATAAAGAAACAAGTTTTGATAATCAGCTGGAGAATCATGAAGTTGATCTATTCCAAACTGAATTACATTTGCATAAAATAGAATATTGCAAATAATCATTACCAATGATGCAAGAATATTGATTGTTAAAGCAATAGCATCAACTATTGTGTTGTTCTCCTCAATAGTATTAATTAAGATAACCATTATTATTGATATTCCTAAAAAAAATAGTAGTACTTCCAAGCTAGTAAGTATAGTTTTGTAACGACCAAATTTATTATCTGCAAGATAACCGGCAAGAGGGTAGAAGCAAAGAAGAAAGGCATTACCACCAAATATTGCATAGTAGTAGGAAGGAATTTTAAAAAGAGTGATGAGAGTATCAGGTTGAAATTGTAGACCATATAGCAAATTCATGCAAAGACTCCAGACTAGTACGAGAAGAGCAGCTTTGGATTTTATAAACTTGTGACTATTTTGATATCTTCTGATCCACACTAATAGTGGTTTCCTTGAGTTATTTTGTAGTAATCTAGACCTTTCTGGCATTTTTAAGACTGACAGCCTTCTACTACTTGCAAACAACAGTTGTGTTACAACCCCAGCTAGCACCGTGTTATTAATACCATAGCCAACTTTCAGCATCTCCAACACAACACACCTCTGTTGCATAGATGTTGTTTTTCTAAAGTGAAACTAGTCCCAAGTTATTTCACTGGTTTATTAACAACAGCTCACGAAAGTGAATTCCACAATAATAACATTTGAAAACAGTTACAAGATCACAAACTTTCGGCTATTCATTCCCATTGGAACACTCATTTGATGCACACTAAAAGGGTACCACCATCAGTGGTTCCATCCCCCCCCCTCCCCCTCCCCCCATACCTTTCCACTCAGCATATTTTCTGTTTCTCTGTCTCTCGGGTCACAGTTCGTTCATCCTCCATCAGTCTGTTTGTCATTTATAGTCACTAACCATTTTCTCAGAACAAGAATTTAGTTATTTTTTTCATCAGAAAAAAATAATTAAATTCCTAATAGTTGAAGTAACGAAAGTAGTATTTTTAAGAATTACTTGTGGTGGTCTAAATAACTTTAAAATTAAATGACTTAAATTCTCTTCACACACAAAATTGTATATCATTTTTATATTATAATATTTAATGCACTAGCTCTGATCAATATAAATTATGAAATGGAAATAGACATTGATAGCATTTGTAAACTATGTCTGAACAAGCATCCATGTAAAATAGAGTGTGCAAGTTTATTGTCTTAATTTTTAATTTCTTTTTCAATTCAATTTATTTGTCATTTCATTTGTTCATTCAGTTTTATCACTCCATCATGGTAGACCTTGAGCAAAGTGTTGTGCTGGTTGGTTTCACCAAAAATCGATTTCATACCAAATAGGGGTGTGGCTTTTATGGAATGGGTGTAATTGTGGTAAAATGGGTGTTGTTAGACTTAAGTTAATTCTTAGCCCTCCCTCTGAAAAATCACGCTTATGCCCCTGTTATTTGGCACCCAGTACCTAATTGGAAAGAAAAATTAATTGCTACTTGAAAAACAAAATGACAACAATAACAACAAAAAAACCTTGTCAACTTGTCATACCTCTTAAACTGTATATTCTGAATAGAGTTTATATTATCTCCTGAATATGCTGAGGAACAAAAATATTTACATTCAAGGGTAGAAAGAAAACTAGTTGCAACTAGAGCACTGAAGTAGTGCAAACCCTCAGCGCTAGTTAGCTAGTATGATAAAGAAAATAATAACAAAGGAAAAGTGTAGAAAAAAAGAAAAAGAAAGAGAAGTGGCATGAAGAGAGGCAGGAAAGAGAAAAAGACAATGAAGGGACAAAAGAAAGAGGAAAAGAAAGGAAAAGGTAGAAAGAAATAAAAACAGTAGGAAGAAAGAGGAAAACAAAGAAAAATAAGGCAAGAACACAAAAGGAAAAAGAAAAAAATACAGGATGAAAAAAAAAGATGAAAAAAAAAAAAGCATCGACGAGGATTCGAACCAGAGACTATTAGGCTATGTACTTGCTCACTCAACGACTACGCAATGCAACAGCTCACGCTGAATGCATGTAATTGCTATTTAAAAGTGATTTGCAACCTGCAAGCTGGCTCACGTGACAAGCACGTTTTTTAAGGGGCGGCTCCCGCTGTAAGCCTACGATCGCACAGCTCTGGAAAGACTCGCTTTTTCTGGAAAATGAAGTCCAAAATCAAAATTCTGGCATATTAAAGGAACTTACTTCTGACTGCTGTTTGATGCCACTTTCAGAGCCTGGCTGGTTCCTACCTTCCAGAAGTGGCCTGTTGACAGACAGAGTGACAGAATGAATGAATGAATGAATGAATGAATGACACTATGACTACTGTAACCCTCTTGCGCATGCGCGCTGAGGGTTAATTAACACAGCCTGTACACAGGAATAACAAATACTACATCCTTATCTATTATTGGCAGCAACCGTACATGCCTGGGGTTAACCTGCGACATGAGCCATACAATAATTAATTTTGAGGTCAGCAGGGCTGACTACACAAAGGTGACAAAAACAATAACATAAATTGTTTTTACAGTAAATGTCATTGTAAGGAGCAAGGTAGATAACACATAATAATAATGCCAACAATCAAATCTCCATGCTTCACTCAATCTCACCCCCACCTCACCTGACTCCCTTGCACTCGAAATCATCATCTTCTAGTGTGAGTGGTATCTGCTGGAAACATTTTTAGTGTATCCATTTTCAAATCTTTTGACCTAGCCATAATAAAGAATAACAATCAAATCTCCATGCTTCACCAATCTCACCCCCACCTCACCTGACTCCCTTGCACTCGAAACCATCATCTTCTAGTGTGAGTGGTATCTGCTGGAAACATTTTTAGTGTATCTAAAATAACAAAATGTTGTGACTTCACATAAACATTATTGAGTTAATACATTCAAATAAAATTAAAAAAATTTGTCATGTGTAGCTATTTCAAAATGTCTATTTATTTTCAATAGTCATAATTTTCTTCTTGCTGTATTTTGGAGTAGTAGTCTTCTACAAAATGCCGCACATGACAAGGTTCACCTCTCTCCCTCAGCTTGTACTTCCTGGCCACACCCACAAATACAACGACACCAATTACACCCACAACTATGTTCACAAAATAGTGCTCCATGCCACAGCTGGGAAATGACGATCGAACGTGTGCAAACGAAATTATTAAGGCTGCAGCAAAGAATTTAGAGATTCCATCAATGGCAAAAGACAAGCCGATGAGTAGTCCCTTCATAGAATGAGGACTCTGGGCACAAATGAACTGATACAGAGATATGTATATATGAACATGTAGGAGAGAGAATTCAAAGAGTACTGTACATAGAGTACAACATCATGGGGTACTCATTAATGAAGTAATTTGTGTCCATGTTAATATCATAATTAAACATGCACTGAAGGTCTTTATCAAGAGCATGAACTGTTGTTTCCATGATAAATGTACATGTTACTGAGATAACTCTCAACAGAATACCAATTCCCAAAGTTTTCAACATTTTGGGTCTATAACTGTTTGGGCGTATAAAACATATGTATGCCGCATATTATTACCAGTAATGTAATGTATTAAGTATTCATTTAATTCAGGCTTCAGGTTACTCTCATCCCCTGAAGAGACTGTTATCATATCCTCATTGAAAGTATGACTTGAATAGAGAGTCAAAATAGTATCGCAAGGTAATGTCAGAAAAAAAGAAAAACTAATATGATTCTTGAAATTCCATAAAAGGCTTTTACATCTTCTACCTGCTCAGTGGTCCAACATCAGTTCTGAGCACTAATATCCAGCCTACATGACTAAATATAATTGCAGTATGGTTTGCCCATACATACCAACAGATGAATAGGTTTTGATGATCAGCTGGAGAGTCCTGAAGTTGATCCATTCCAAATTGAATAATATTAGCGATAAAGGGTCTGTATCACTAGACTAATTGTGCTACTCTCTCATTGATAAAATGACTCTTACGAAGACAGCGTTTACATGTACCATTTTGAATGCTCAGCTATATGACCTGATTAAAATAGCCTATAAATTATTGTTTTGGTCTTAGATGATTTGGTTCACAGCTTCGGTGCTTTATTAATAATGTGTTTACATCCAGTGAAATAATAAGCATTCTCTACCCCAAAGTATTATTTCATAGATTTGTGGGTTGGCATCTACCAGCTAATACTTGTACGTCATTGAGAGGAAAGCTAATCACCAATGATGTAAGTTAATAACAAGAATCATCTCTTTGACATTAATTTGAGTTCAATTACCTTAAGTAGAAGATTCCATACTCACAACACCAGCCAAAAGCAAGTTATTGTCACATAGATTCTTAGACTTAGCAGCTTCAGTCATCCGGCATACTCACTTTTCTTTAGTCACCATTTAACTCTATAAAAAAGTATATCCCCTAGTTGTACACATAAAGAAAAAATTATACAAATTTCAGTGCAGTAAGACAACATTATTAGGTTTGTAAAAGTATAAAAATGTAGGTATTATTATTATTATCAAACAAAGCGATCGTTCAAGCACAAAGCTCAATGAAAATTTTGTTGTTGTGACTTCAAAATGTTAGTTTCAACATTATATAAAGCTGAAAAGAAAGACCAATTAGACAAAATCATGTTTGCATCAAAACATTATTTAGCAAGGGAAAAAAGCAATTTTCCTGAGAATGAAAACAATAATAAGTTACAAATGATCCTGAAAGTATTGAATAAGATAATTAAGGTAAATACTAATTAATATGATGCTCTTGCTTATCGCTTTGAATAACATTCTTCTGAGATTGGTGTTTTTAAACACAGTTCGATGCTTAAACTTCCTGGCTACACTCACATACACAACTCCACCACCAAGCCGACAATTTAAATTTATGAAGTACTTCTTGCCACAACTGGGAAACGACTGTCAAATACACACAAAATTGTATTGTAAGTAGCGGCAAAGAAGTCAGAATGCCTTAAGCATTATTGTAGTTTGTTTTTAATATTGTAAACTACAGTTTGGTAACACTCTTCCTGTGGCTGGTTGTTTGAAGTGAACAAGAGGCCACTTCTATTATAATATGCTTTCCCACCAATGCCTCAAATCTATCTTCTACACTCAAAGTGAACCTATTTTTAGTCCAACCAGGAACTTCTCTCCACCTTCCACTAGCCCAAGTGAACCGGAAGTCTCTTCTGTATCCATTCACTCCGCCTTTTAGCCATTGAGCTATGCAGTATGAAAAAAAAAAGTTTTCATGTAGCGGTCAGAGATGTCTACAGAATGATTGATCTCTTGGTGACACAAGATATTTGAATTGGCGCATAATATCTAGATCTTATTCTACATCTATGGGTCCTCGTCCATGCCAATAGGGTGCAAAATGTTGTGAAAATGGTTGAAACAGACATGGGTAAGGTGCATTAGCTTTAGTTCACAATTTTTTTAAAATGCACTTTTATTGATAACACTTCTAGAAGTGTGCAGGACTGGGTACTGACTCCACTCTTTCTTCCTTCTTCAGACATGGAATGGCATGTTATTACCACTTCAGTGTCACTAAGTAAATTCATGTTTACTCTAGCAGTCTCCTTACAATATTAAGATGACTGCAAAAATCTTATATAAGGGTAAAGTTACCACCTTGTCGGTTTCGTGCAAGCAACCTTCATCAATAGATGGGCATATTATAATGTACAAAGATGTTTGTTAGTATGGAACAAAGCCACTGAAACAGAGAGTATTCTTGAAAGTGAGTTTAAATTTATAAAAATCAACAACAAAGAAAAAGACAATTTTGAATTTCCTACGGCCCAGATTAGGGTAACTATTCGCTCCGCTCCGCATCTTGCAGGTTTATTTAGAATTCGGTAAAGATCGTCTTCTTCACCCAGTGATGTTAATAATTAGGTAGTTGCGAGTGGGCGCCGAATTCGATATCTTTGTAGGCGGGGTTTCGTCATTATAGGATGAGGAGGTAAACAATAATCAGCTGAAATCGGACCATAAAGTAGGCTTCCGTTGCTAAGAGCGGATTGACTCCGGCAGATCCCAGGAGGTCTTTGCGTACCGGGCTATAACTGGCATATTTCTAGATGGCGGAACAGTTCCCAGTAGACCGAACGGAGCTTTCCAGCAAGGAAGTTTCCGCCCTAGAGAAGTTCAGGGAAATAGCGGCTGAACTTCCAAATATGCCTGAAAAGAACGACCGCTATTACCTTCGTTGGCTTAGAGCTAGGAAGTTTGACGTGCCAAAGGCAGTTACGATGTTGCGGAAAGTAAGTGACCATTCTAAATCCTCTTTCCCCTCCCAGCCACCCCTTATTGTGCTTATTTAAAAAAACACAAGCTGTGTATGTAAATCGGTTTTTGTTTTATGTAGCACTTGGAGTACAGAGCTCAGTTTGAAACTGACACTATTCTGGAATGGACACCTCCTGAAGTCCTCACCAATTGCTTTCCTGGTGGATTTTTTGGAGTGGACAAAGACGGCCATCCGGTTTGGTACGACTGTATGGGGAATCTAGACTTTAAAGGTTAGCATGCTGTGTGAATACATAATACTTATTGCACGAGTCATAAGGCGATAACAACATTTTGCTGTATTTATTTGCGAGGCTCTATATAATATCAAAGCCCTGCCGTAAAGGCGGGGAACATAGTTCCCTCTCTGAACGACCTAAGGGATTTGAAATCCCTCTGTCACAATACTAAAACTACACCAGCTATGTTGTAAATAACTTATTACATGAGTCAGCATACAATATGGGGAGACATTGCATGAGCGTATGTAAGTATTGTCACGAGCCAATGGTGAGTGAAAATAAAGCACAAGAGTGAAATGTCATCCCCATATATTTTTTCCAAAGCAATGAACATTCTGCTGTAACTCTGCTGTACTTCTAAAGATTCAGCTGTTCAGTACGACATATGGGCGCATTGGAGTGTTCAATATGCAGCGTTTAATATGGGAATATATTGAATGCTGGCATGATGCAAAAATATTTAAAGAAAATATTTATTGTATAATAGTATATACATATATGTGGGTATGTATTATATTTGAACCAAGCATTCTTGGCTAAGGGTACTTCTAGTTTTTAGAAGTGTATTACTACTCAATCTTGTATTGTTCTCACATGTAGGTCTACATCGCTCAGTTACGAAAGAAGACATTCGGAAGTTAAAATGTCAGCATGCTGTACAGTGTGATCATATGCTGAGGGAATGTTCTTTAAAAGTAAGGCAGTAAAATCTATGATTTGGAAAGCAGATGTTACTATTGCATAGTATAGGGTTTTAATGGAAGGTTCCTTATTAAACATTTGAGTAAAAATACTGCATTATTAAGTTAAGTGGTACGTTTTCATGCTGAGGTGTGCATGTGTGTGTTTGTATGTTACAGGAAGGAAGACCTATAGAGACTGTGGTAAGTGTTGTGGATTTTGAAAACCTCAGCCGGGAACGTCATTTTTATCTGCCTGGACTGGAACTATTAAAACAGGTACAGAACCTAAGATGAGGTAGTTTATTGTGGTGTAATCAATTTACTAATCGTGGTGGTTGGGATTTAGTATGTAACAGCTTTATCATGGGTTGCTTAATGGTGTGTTAAATAGAAAATTAAAAGTGGTGATGGATAAAACATCAAGAATTAGTGATTCTAAGTAGTTATGGTGAAAACTTGTCAGATTATATGTGTAAATAAGGGGCTTTTTATTTCACAATATAATGCTCACTTTTATTACCCATGCAGCATGCTTCCCAGGTAAGTGTCATCTCCGCGTATGATTTGGTTCTATGCATGTATTACCATATTCAATTGAATTAGCACTGGCAGACATTTGTCCTCTAAGTGTGTAAACAACAGAACATAGGGCCACAGTAAGATAAATTTATTTCTGGTCTTATTAATGCTGTCTAAAATAAGTTTTTGTCCCAATTTCATGAGGATTGAACATGATGGAAGTATCAGTAGCTACAAACCTTAACATATCTAACTATTTAAAGTGTTTTTCGTTAGTGGTAGTTGAGAAAGGAGGAAATATATAGGAGGAAATTGTAGATTTATACGTCTTGATAGACAAACATCATCAACAGAATGATTTTGTGTTTAATGTTCATTAGGTTCTAGGAGATGTTGAGGCTAACTGTCCAGAGAGAATAAAGCAAGTGTTCATTGTGAAAGGTAGAATAACTGGGCTAAAAGTAACTTATGCATGTATGTACAAGATTTGGTGGTATACGTGTGTGCCTGTATGTTGGTATCTGTGTATATTATATATAGCTCCAGCCATCTTTCCATTCTGCTATAACATAGTCAAGCACATTTTTGATGAGAAGACGCGCACAAAAATCCAGGTTCTTGGAAGTAAGTAAAGACTACATACAATACATTGGTGCATTTCTGACTGATCCTGTTATTGAATGTGTGGCCAGGAAGTTAGAGGCTCTGTGAGTAAACGGAATTAGTCTGTGTGTATATAAACAAGAATGTTGACATAGTCTGCGTTTAATATATATTGAAAAACTGTCATAGTTGCAATTTGCAGTTTCTCAAGCTGAGTGGCTGAGTTTTCACATTCTGAATGATTTTAATACATGATCTGGTACATAATCAAGAAAGGCTTTCCCAAACATGTTCAATTCTTTCTGATAGAGAAATTCCAGTGTAAATGTCACTTTACATACATGACTAGCACTGATATAATAAAGTAGCAGTAACTACTGAATGCAATCAACATAATGAATACGAGTAAATATGATTTGTAACACTAAATGCATGAATTAATTTCCACTACAATTGACTGTACGAATGAAGTGATAGTGATTTTTATGTGCTTTTTTTCCTCTATGTATGAGATTATTGACCCTCAGAGCACATGTGTTAGAGGGTATACATGTAGTATAGTCGTCCAGTCTATTTGTCTGTCTCTTTGTCTGACTGTCGCGGTCTGATTTGGGAGATTACTGACAATTATCTGTTGATTTTGGTGTGAACTTGACTCTGAGTGACAATTTCGGACTTTTTAATGGGCTATTTTATTGAATTTCAGGCTGATTTTGAGAAAACATGGAGCTGTCAGCTCCATGTAAATAAATGTCACATTGTAATCGTAGTATTATTTTATGCTGAAAAGTTAACTGAGTGCTAGAATTGAAGTTTTACATTCAAACTATAATACTGATGAAAGTCTCATGGTCATGTTTGATTATGAAGACAGCATTTACACCTACTTTTTCATTGCTAGAGCTATAGTGACACTTGATTAGGAATAACCGAATAAATTATTTTCATCTGAGATAATTTTATAATGGCTAGCTGGTGTATAGTAGCACTGAGGTTTCATACCTTTGGTGATTTGTTGTGGCATTACAGTAAGTCTAAGGAATAAATTTAGTTATAGAACCAGCTATATTTGATATGTTTACATTAAGTCTGAGGAATGAATTTTGTAGAACTTGCTATACTTAATACATTGCTGTATGTCTAAAAAATAATGAATATAAATACTTGTAAAACTCTCAGTTGAACAGTCTTATCCTATACTCGTGTGTGCCTATGTAAGCAGATTTTTTTGGAAATTTTATTATTTTTAAATTACTTACAGGCAACTGGCAATCAGTTTTACTGCAGTACATAAGTGCAGACCAACTTCCAGAGGCTTATGGAGGCAGCTGTTGTGATCCCGACCCATACTGTTCTACATATGTAAGTATAGTGACCCATACTGTTCTACATTAAGTATATAGTGACCCATACTGTTCTACATATGATCTAGTATAAAGTTTGCTTATTGTTGGTCCACACAATAATGGTTTAGATTATTTAGCTAATGAGCTGTGTTATGAGGCGCATAGTTACGCCATTGAGGACTTGTGCTATATCCAGCTCCCTCAACTATATTTTAGTTACTATCGAAAATGATCACCTCTCATTTATGCTACACCAGCCTTTCCTTATATACTTTTGTATCATTATTTGTATAAATTTAGGCAAAGCTTAAACAAATCAGTCTTGCTCTAGTTATCGACTACGACCATAAAATATTGACCCCTTGTTACGTCCAGTACATCGATTACTGACCAATGACCAACGAACAAAGAATCCAGCATAACTTGCTTACATTGTAAAACTATGCTATTTAAAGTGCACCATTGTAATCTCCACTTACGATTACCCTTTACCAAATGTATTTGATATTACTCGTATGCATGATATTTTTGTTGTGGCAAAGTTTTGTTTTTCTTACTGGAGCAGTTGTTGCAACTGTATAGCCTACAAGGTAGCTAGTTAGCAAACAGTATATTGCCTGTTTTCTAATCTGATTGCTGAACGCTAAAGCCTGTGATTAGGCAACTTTATCCACCCTCAACTACAACTATCTGCAGAAGAGCCAATGACTTACACACTTTAGCTCAACTACTCTCCTAAGTGATTTCTGTAATTTTACTAAACTCTGTGTACCTTTTGCCGTATATTACGAGAACGATAATAGAGGTAAGCGGGGTGTACAATAAATGTTGGTCGACGATCAATTAAAGACTTGCACTAAATGGATGCACAGGAATTCATTAGAAAACAGTATTCTTATATACAAAGGTTGTATTATGTATATTGATTAGTGATGATGATATTGGATATAAAGTATAAAATTAACAAGTTCAGTTTTTCATTTTGTTACTTTCCACATTCTAAATTAAGATCAAACTAGAGTATCTCATTTAAGAAAAAAAAGAGCAAAACTTTTCACAAATAAAAACGGCAGCAGCAACCAATATTATACCCAATGATTAAAGTAAAAAAACGAATGTGTCGTTGGCGCAATATAGCCATGATGAAATTTTTGGGAATATGTAATATTATCTGCTAGCAAGTACCCCACCACACATTGGCAATTTTTGCCAATTATGAATCGAGTAGCATAAGATTATCCATTGTTATTATCTACCACTTGGTTTAGCTATATCAGTCCACTTATCTATTCACTTAGTTTTCTTGACCTATATGTATACTTACACATCACAGCCGTTGTTGTCGTTGTTACTGATGAAGTCTTTACCAACCATATTCACACACACCACTGTTGTTGTTATTACTGACCTGTTTTGACAATGCTTACCAACGTGGCTCAGCTCATGAATTATTCATGAATACACGCACCACCATCAACTCATTACAGACTGGAAGAGCTCTCTCTCTTTACATAGTCTTATAATGTTGGATGTACAGCAAAGTGTACGTTGAATCATTTATTACTAGTGATGCGCTCTAATAGCACAAAATAGCGAAGCGAGCGATGCATGTTCCCTGTAATTGCAGCTATTCCATGCATGCTTGGTGTGGCTAGGAACATTTAATGGCTTTTCAAAAAGAAAGATTCTTTACTTTGCTACCTGTTTCTGTTTCGTTTTAGCTCTCCTCCTCCTTGCCCTGTCTTTTCATTTCTTTTCTCTCTCCTTACTAATTTTTCTTCTGGAGTTTCTATCGCCCTCAAAGCTCTTGACCGAGCGTTTCTAACGTTTTGTCTCTCTTTAGCAGAATTAGTTTCACTGGGCATTGCTACTTCGTACGGCGGGTAAACAAAACAAAATGTTGCTAAGAAGGTTAGCCGGCCTGCGCAAGCACGTAGGAGAAAAGGTGCACACATACGCCCACGCAAGAACAAAAACAATTTCTAGACCTAAATATATATATATATATCGCGAACTCATTAGAGAGTCAGCTCCGTTCGCTTCGCTGAATTAGTTTTTTTTATTGGATTGTGTGCGTAAAAGACATTTTGTATTGACCTCCAAGTAGCACACTACATGTTTCATGTGCAGGTACGTCCAGGTTGTGATATTCCTTCACACTACTACCTCACTAATTGCACCAAAACAAGTCGTGACCAGATGAGCAGAGCAGAAATAGGTCGTGGAGCATCTTTCAAAGTGCAAGAAAACGTAGTAGAATCTGGAAGTGTACTTCACTGGGAATTTGTCTCTTCAGATTATGACATAGCCTTTGGAGTATCACTGATTTCTGAAGGAAACAAGCAGGAACTGGTATAGTCATTTTTTGCTCTGTGTGTGTGTGACTTAAAATTCTTGAAGTATAATTTGAGTAGACTCAGGTTTGATTTATGTTGTGGTTGAGTGGCTCCATCTGTAACATGAAGTAGTGTCTTAAGCTGCATGTTTGAAGTATTTTCAAGATTGGCAAGATAGAATATTGGTTAGGCTTATACCTTGTTTTTCCCTTTACTGGACATGTTCTCACAAATTTTTGCACACACATCTGGGCGTGTTGAGTAACTGCAGGGTCATGTTTACACATGCTCGAACAAATAATCAAATAATCTCTCTATAGGTTTCCATGCATCGGTGTGACAGTCACATGGTACCTCAGGTTGGACAGCATGTTTGCTCACGTCCAGGACAATGTAAGTTAACACATTCATATAATTGATTATAGTAAAATGTACGATAGTAATTTTTCATGTTATTGTTTTTCTTACAGACACACTCAAGTTTGATAATTCGTATAGTTGGACTCGTTCTAAAGAAGTCTTTTATTCCATATCTGTAACAGTACCACAAGGCGACACTGATACATAGCTAATTGTGTGTTCTATTAGTTTTGTGATCAAAAGTTTCAATATTTTATTTATTTATTTATTTAGCTGGTCATATTTCAAACTGAAAGTGAAGTATATTGTCTGATATACATAAATTGAGTTTTTAAACCAAATCAACACAGGTGTTTGGATATGTAAGGCAGGGTTGCTTAATTTCAAACCCAAGTGTCAGACTCCCTCACTTCAAATGGACACCACTAAAACTTAATCAGAGGCTCCTTTCTTAAATGTAAAATTGCTATAGCTACTCCCTCCTCTAGGTCTCCTCTAGGTCTAGGCTAGCTACCAGTCCACCTCAACTCCATTGGAGAAGGTGTTCATGACTTACTTAACGAATTCTATGTCTCATGTTTTCTCTACCCTTGTCCCTTGCACACATTGTAGGGCATATCCTGTAACACCGAGCTATCTTATGGTTGAAAATTTTTAATTGAAGGAATATTGAAATGCTTTGCAGAGACTGGAGCATAAGGACATAATGTTTAAAGTCTATATTGGCATTAAGTGTAATTTGCTTAAAACTTTTAAATGAATCATTATAGACAGTAAATTCCAATGCAATAATGGTTGTTTGAGGGGGCGTAACTTCCTTGAACCAGGAGAATGATCTAAGGACCAGTACTGACGCTCCTTACCCGACACAACTTCGCAAATACCATCATCAGTCAAATATGCCTGCAATTCACAAAACATGTCAACCACAATGACACAGGGCTAATGGTTTACAAGAGATGTCAAGTCCCAATGAACCTTCACATTACTTGATGGTGTCACTGTGACTGTTGCATGTTTTGTAATGTGTGCTCTTAGCAACTAGTGTCTGTTGTGTGTTTATTTGTGTTGTGTAATAGTTTTACTTGTCTCCGTTATTTTTTTGTCACTTTTTCTATGGGCTGAGCCCTGGATATTATATTTACCCTTGTGCCTAGCTCAGACACAGAGTATTTTCTCATGAATCATTGCTTACTTGGATAAGACAAAAACCTAAATTTCTCTGGTTATTAGTCAGGTTGGGCAAACCGGTAGAAACATAGAGATATGAATATCATTAAGACTTGCTCGCTAAAGTGTTGAACACTTGTGAGGTGTTCATGAGTCGATTTAACACTCAGTCTTGCTTCTATGTTCTGAAGCAGTCCAGAATAATTACGATATTAGAAGAGGCACGGTCTTACTCATAATTAGGAGGCTCAAGTCTCATACAGGTGATTCAGGTGATTCGCTCGTTAGAAAATTCACTATATGACTATATGAGGTTCTACCATTGTTGTCTGTTTTAGCTCTGAGTATATTGTGTGTGTGTGTGTGTGTGTGCATGTGTGCGTGCGTGCGTGTGTACACTGTGGCTGTTTTGTGTAGTGGTTGTGTACTTGGCTCTGGGCTCACCAAGTCCACCCAGCTGGATTGGGTACCTGTCATGTCATTTGCTTGGGTGCACTTGGGCGACATACACCACTTGCTCTGAGGAGGAAAGGCATATTCTCTGGAGTTACCATTCCAGATTTGCTTGCATGGCTCACAGTGCCTGCTTATAGTGCACAGGCATCCTGGCTCTGCCAAGTGCACGTCACTGCCTAGTGGCAGCAAAAGAAATTCATTTGTTGAGTGTGTTTGTGCAGAGTGAGGTAATTTTACAACTAACTTTACATGTACGTGAGTCTGGTTTTGATATAAATCACTATTTGACACTTAAGAACATCTTTATTTGAAGGTGAAGTGTGTGTTAGCTACAAAACAATGTCATGAACAGCAGGTGAGTAGAAATGATTAAACTTCCACTATTATCAATTAATTTTTTATGACATTTCATAAATGTTATTCATGGTGGCTTGGGTACTAGTCAAGTTGGAGCTCTAAAGAGCAAGTTCTGTCTGCCAAAATGTTAGGATTGAGTGACTCGTCATCTATGGCATATATAAGTATTTATTTACAACACATATCAGAGTATGTGCAGTAACTAAATGGTCATTTTTACACACACAATGACAATACAAATAAAGCTGTTCTTAAGTCACAAATAGTGATTTATATCAAAACCAGACTCACGTATATGTAAAGTTAGTTGTAAAATTGTATATGTGTAATAGGTAGTTTATTCGTCCTGGTGGATTAGTATAATTTAGGAAAAATATTGGTGAATATTTTGAGCTCATCTAGACAAACTGCTTGTTATAATGTTCTGTTGCATAGTTTGTGGCTTTTTTTTGTTCTTTAATGACCAATTTCCAAAAATTTTCCTTAAAAAAATGATTCACCTGAAGCTATTATAATTGTGAGAATTTCAATGTCCCCAGCACCATAAATAATTACTTGCTTTAGCTGGTACACAGTACAGAGAACAGCACATTAACTCAACAGGAGTGCAGCCAATTAAGTGTTACCAAAGGTCTGTCTGTACAAATACATGCAGTTTGCATCTGTGGTTGTTGCTACTGGATATGGATCATCAATTTTCTCATGCAATCCTGAATATTTGCGTCATAACACCTTTATAATAATTATAGTACCTGCCTGAAGAGCAGGTTTTAATCATCTTTTTGTTAGCTAATCGGTTTCAAATCCAGTTTACAGTCAGCACAATGTTGGTCCTAATGCTAGCAGAACAACCATGTTGTCTTGACTTTATGAAGAGGATGAACTTTCATTGATAGTCATTGTTGTAGGAATTAAATCTGGTTTATAACTATAAGAATGCTTATTACCAATCTACAAGAAAGCAGAACATAATGAGTATGTATAACTTCCTGTTTTGGTAAAATAATGGACTGTCACAAATTTATTAGAGCTAACTGTAGAAATTAATTTTTTTTCTTCCCGCCTTCATTTTTGAAGCCAGTGTAAGTATTTTGTGGGTGGCCGAAAGACAGACTATCTTATTACAATGTCTTTCTGAAACATTAAATATGAAGGCATTTTATGAAGGAAGTGTGACCCTTATATTTTATCGAATTTTATCATAATTAAATTACATGTCCATATCTGTTATTACTGAATGGGTGGAGAGCAGATGAATGGAGTGGGAGGAAGCAGGCATTGTCACACTCAAAATTTTGGAAGAGGGATGGTTTGGGTTGTGCTTGTGACCCATGATTTCTACTTCTCTTTTAGTGTTGTCAGACACCACCATCTCTACCACTTCATGGCATGTTAGCTATAGTGATGGAATTGAATGAGACGTCTCAACATTTTGATCACTCAACCGCACAATTAGTTAAGTCAATAATGTTTCATTTTAGGATCCACTTAATCTTTCTTGGTAATTAGATGGTAATATCAATCAAGAACACAAGCTAAACTCTTTCAAAATTGTTTATTTCATGGTGGGCACAATTAAGAGTTTTGTATAAATCCATAAACTATTTGATAATATATTTTTTCTGAATGTAAATTTTGAGCAGAGTTGTGATTAGAGAAAGAGTAGGATATTTGTGGGAAAGTAGAGAAAACATTTATATCTTATGCATTACATAAAAATGATGAAATAAAAATTGCAGTTAAAAAAGAAATTACTTAGCTTTTAGACAAGCAGGTGGGATATTGTTTTTTAAATGCATCCGGAATATCTTCTAATTTTTTCCCCTTCGTCTCTACTACAAATCGTGTCATAGCCACAAAAGCCATGGCATTTATAACTGACAGAGTCCACCATGCTGTCCAGTCTCCAGCCCATTTTGAAAAATTTCGGAATGTTCCGACGATGAAAGCTCCCGTCAGTCGATTCATGGACCATAACATTCCATTAGCAATTCCTTTAACTTGCTGTGGGACATACTCAGCCGTGAGGATTGAATTAACTGGGCCAATGCTTATGGAATATGACAGTAGAAACAGTATGACACTGACAATTGCTATGGGATATAAATTTAATGCACAGTCTTCAACAGAAGTTGAGTCACTGTCAGTGTCATTGTCGCTGTTGCAGGGGCTTGGTCTTGAGAAGTAGAACTGAAAGCCTAACAGAGCTTGACTTACACTCATTCCCACCATACCAAACATAAGTAGACTTTTCCTTCCAACAGTGTCCACTAGAAGGCCACACAGTAGTGTTCCTGGTACCAGTGCAAGACTTACTAGGAATCCAATGAGGTCTGGATTTGGAGACTTTGATTTGAGAAAAATGTAACCAATGTTATTCAATAGAGCTAAAAAGCCACACAACTGCTGATGAATGGCAACTAATAATGCCACCAGAAATGGGATCAGGTTTTCTTTTTGACAAAATAGTCTTTTCACGATCACATGAATAGGAAGCTTGGCTACTCTTAACGAAGACTGTTTAATGGAATCAGCCTTGTTGTCTGCTTTTATTGCTGGGCCCTTAAGATATTTCAACACTGCAATGGCGCGGGGTCTATCTTTCGTGTGTAGTAACAGCCATCTTGGAGTTTCCGGTATCCATACAATCATAAGCATGTATGCAAGTAAAATTGTCAAAGGAACTAGGGCCATGTGATAGTAATGTAGTTTGGGTATAGATCCAACTCCTAGCATTGTCAATGCACCAGCATACAGGCTTGCTTCTGCTAAAGTTACAAATAGTCCTCTTGTTTTCGAAAAAATAATTTCACTGATATACACCTATAAAAAATAAGAAGACAGTAATCATGTCACAACATTCCTTGGCAGAGTTCAAGGTTTGCATACATTATTGTTTTCCTTTATTATTTGTTTCTGAACATTCAGAGTTTTACCTAAGAAAAAAATATACCATGAATATTCTAGAAGAAATCATCTTTGGATATCCTTTTACCACACCAGTATAACTGAATATAGCTATATGTATGACATTTCACATGCTCTACAGTAACAATCACTTAAGTTGAATATGACAACAACAACAAAAACAACACAAATAAAGCAGGCCTAGTTGGGGGTTATCATGAGAATATTAGTTTTAAATTGCATGCACTTTGTAAGGCCTTATTATTATACGTCTATAATTGATATAAAATGTAAAATACCTACTATACTAACAGTAACAGCAGCTAAATAGCAGGAAAAACAAAAACGAACAAACAAACAAAAAAAAACAAAGTAAGAAGGAAAGGGTCAGTGTGAGGATTTATAGGAAAAATGTGTTAATAGCATGAATAAAGGAACACATACTAGTTCCCAACATGATAGGAATTCCAGCATGTGGGCTCTGTAAGTCCTACCTATGCTATGTGCTATTTAGTCTACAAAATATTCAACTCTATTGATACGTACTCACAAACTAAAATCACTTACAGCCACCACAACTATGCTCCAGCTTTGTCCAATACCGGCTAATAATCTACTACTTATCAATATGGCCTTGAATGGCAGTGCATTAAGAGGCATTGATGACAAAACAATCATAAAGTATCCTAGAGCATAAGGTATGACATTGCATGCCAGTGCCGTCTTTCTTCCCCATTCATCCGCAACATATCCACCAATTAGACCTCCAAAAATGGCCCCTATAAGTGAAGATGCCTATGAAAGACAACAATAAATTATTAAGAATGTTGGAAACAGTAACTTGGAACAACTAATTTTTAATTTGATGAAAAGATGTTTTGAAGACATGAATTTGCTTTGACCAATAGCTATTTATATAGAGCTTACCCCAAATACATCAGAAAGTGTCGTGTCGAACTTATAGTCTTCATCTTCATGCTGTGTAAGTTCCAATAAAGCTGGAGAGGTAAAACCATTCACTGAACCAGCAAGGAAAGTCATTATTGTGGCCGTAAATACGGAATGAAGGACAGTCCAAACTCGTAATTCACCGATAATAGGTTTATTTTTGACTGCTTCTTTCGTTGTGGACCGTATATTAACACTGCTCAGAGATAAACCCATTTGGTAAGGCCCCTCTAGTACAATAGTAGGCCGGCTGCTCAAAAAGAAATAATACCGGCGCTCTTCCGATAGCAATTAAAAAATCTAGAACGCTACTATAGTAAACGCCTAGCAAAAGCTAATCATCATAGCGCAATTATCAAAGCAGCACTAAACGAGCTTCAATAGGAAATTCACCGCTTCCTCCTAACAGAATATACTCAACGCAGCTGAAATCAGCTGAAATCAGCTGAACCACAATACTAGGTGTAGCCTGTGTAGCCTGTGCATCATACACAATAGCAAGGTCGCCCACGTTGAGGTTGCGCGTTGAATGGAATGGGGAAGGAAAGCTTTTCAGTAGAGACCAACCACGGAATTTCTATCTTATCAGAAAGGGCTGTTGTGAGCTGAAATATTTCGAGGTCTGATTATGACTGCCACCAATTACTGGAAGCGCTTCTGGTTATATGGAACAGGTCAGTAGTTTACTTGGAGGTTCAGCAAGTTTTGAGCTGGGAATCGTGCACCACAAACAATTGTGCCGATCTATTGACGTAAGTGTCAGTTTAAATAGATCACACATACCACTAGCGCCACTAAGCCCGTATATTTTGCACAGGTATTGTAGTCACCAGATTGAAATAGTCTAATAGTATACCCCCTAATAGAGTAAAAGATAGCAATGCCTTTATATATATATAAACAAAATAAGTAAGTAAAAATAAGTGAGAAAATAGCATTAAAATACTGTTGTTACTGCTACTACTACTATTACTACTACTACTGATTTTCTTTTTACTTTAGCTTCATTCCGATGGCTTCCTTCAGTTGTTCATTGTAAATTCCCAAACAGTTTGCAAATTGGTGGTACTATCTCCTACCTTAAACACTGAATACCTTCGTGTTTATCCACTAAATCACCAATACACATCATCAAATTAGGGAAATATACAAAAGGAACCTCCCTGACCTCTTCACCTCCATCAGCAGGGAAGGTAAAAGCTACCTTCTCTGCCACCAAATCACTACTAACTAGTTCCTTCGCTAGTGTCCTTTGCTGCCGTTCATTTGCAATAGACACACCAAAGGATTTGAACCACCTAATAATGTTATTGTAAGTTTAATGAATTTTAATCTTAATTTGTACTTCACCTTCTAAGTATTCTAAGCTTGTTCCAGGGCATTTGAAGGTCGGATTTGATGGCAAGTGCATGACAAAGAGAGATCATGACTGGAAGACTTGCTTCCTGAAGAAGAGCTTCTCTTTCCACCTTAGAAAGTGCACTTCAGCTGCTAGCTGAGAGGAACTGTCTCCGCCACTGGTAAGTTCCCTGATGGAATTCAAAACCCCACTTCTGCGACTTACTGTCCGCTTACTAGCATCACTTGTACTAACCCTAGGCACTTGCACTTGTACTAGAGTTGTAGGCTGCAATGATTAGATATGTTATGATTGTATGATTGAAAATTTTCTATTAGATTCTAACCTGACCAGCAGTAGGAATGGAACCACACTAGATGCCTGAGAAGTGCACTCTTGCTGATTCATAACACGCCTCACAAGGTGACTTGTGGCCGTCATTTCAGCCTCTGTTGTTGGGAGTGTGGCAGGCTTGCTCAAGACATCACGCAAGGTGACTTTTGAAGGAGAGTTAAAGTCTTCATAGAAACCTTTGCAATCACCAGCAAGATGATGTTCATAATTGCGAACTTTAACTGCCTGGTTGTATCCTCTGATACATGAAACTATCACTTCATTAAGAAATGATAAAACAATGGCAGAAGGTTTTCTAATTGTGGACTGGCTTAGGGTGTGGGTATTACAGCAAGGACAATCCAGGGAATGCGACTGACGTATTGATTCACAGCAGCAGTTAGCACAAATAAGATTATCGCAAGAAAGCTGAACTGGTCTATTCAGCAGACCAAGACAAATACAGCAGGTAAGTGTGTCTGTATGAGAGGAAGGATTGAAACAAGTAGGATTGGAATCTTGACTTGGCATGACAGTGGTATCAATGGACATTATGTAGCCTATTACACTCCTTGGTGTCTCTCCACTAGGTCTACCTCTTCCTTTTGGATCTTTTTTGTTCTGTCCACCTCCTTTTGCCACCTGTTCAAAACGTACACATACCTTCTTTTTTTAAAATCAAGTTAAAACACACAGCACACCACACACACACACACACAAAAACAACAACAACAACATCAATAAAAAAAAAAATCATTTTTAAGACTTGGAAAAAACATTTTTAGTCTATTTGTGAGTCTGATAAGATAAAAATTATTACTTATTATTTATTCACATTATTTTATGGAAACATTTACTATTATTATTATATTATAATTTTAATTATTATGTTGTAATTTTAATTAATATTATGATTATTTCTCTTACTGTGCAGTTTTCTTGATGAGGTGTCCAATCCATCATTGGTTTAATGGATGGAGTTGGAAAGCCACTCATTTTGGCTTTCTTTGCCCTACCAATTCTCAAGTAACAAGAATTACAGAACTTAGAGGGTGAAGTCAACTCATCATCGCTGCTGATGTGCACTCCCACAAATGTGAGAAGGTCCTCTTTGTGATTTGTACAAGGCTGTTTCTTTCCTTTGACTTTACAGAGCCTGTTGGCATAGATTCTGCAATGCTTCTGGAGCTGGTCAATGTGAAAATCCATTGAAACTTGTATATTTTGTAGGGTCGTATTTCAGGGAGAAAAATAAGTAGCATTTATTTTTGCAATTTATATGTTGCTTCATTTATTAATTAACACACTTACCTCAATGAAATTAAGGGAACCGCTTCCAGTCTCCAGTAACAACCTCCAGTTAACCTCATTAATCTGACTATTCAAAGAAGCCCCACAAGGTCACTCCTGGTGATCCCATGAGTGGTTGGTCTGTAGGGGATTTTGTTGTGTGCAGTGGAATAGAATCTAGACTAGAATTTGACAAGCTCTCAGCTACAAAAACAAAAGACAATCAATTTTAGCACACAAATACAAAATTACTTTCTTACCTCATTGTCTCGAGCAGTGCTAACTTTTGTAGTACCAAATTTGAGCCATTCTGACTACTTGAATTTACCAGTCACTGTTGACAACAAACTCTTAGAGCTCCGCTCGCTTCGCTGAAATAGATCATGAATATTATTATTAAAGTCTGGATCTAGGGTTTTATTTGGATTCAATCAATACCAGGGACATATGAAGACCAGGTATGCAGACCTGTTTTGTAAATTATTGTCATGCTATATACATTTATCAGGTATTATTCTTACATTGTCCAACGGAATCTCCAAAATTGACTCGCCAATATCAGCTGATGGAACGCGGCAGCCTTGAACTTGAACCAAAGTAATTGGCTTTAAAAAAAAAAAAATATATATATATTTTATGTTGTATGGAAAGATTACGATATATACCTGACAATGAGGAGACTGTATTCTGACTCTTCAGGTGTAGAAGATGATGGTCCTTCTCCTTGATGAATAAGGCGCTTAACCAAGTGATGTGCAGCCTTCACTTCAACAGGAGTTGCTGGCAATGTAGATGGCTTACTAAGCACATCCCTCAGTGTAACTTTCGATGGTGAGTCTACATTTTCACAATTATTTCTGCAATTGCTATGAAGGTGCTCCTCATACTTTCCAAATTTAACCTTGCTTCCACACTTTCTGATGCAGGAGACTACTAAGTCATTGACTAGTGACATGAGCAGATGAGATGGTGGGTGAATGGTAGCACTACTAAGGGTGTGGTCTCTACAACAAGGGCAGTTTAGTGACCTGGTGGACATGTGCAACAGATGATATGATCACACGAGAGCTCAACTGGCCTATGGACTACATCCATGCAAACAGGACAGGTAAGCTTCTTGGTTGTAGAGGAGGGAATAAACTGAGGTTGTGGGTCATCATGAACAGATGTGCAATGGAATTGATCTATTCAATTACAGCTCTGGGAGTCTCCCCACTTGGTCTTCCTCTGCCTTTGGAGCTTTAACCTGAACACCACCCTTGGAAACTTGCTTGAAGTGTAAGCAGATCTAATAATAAAATAATTGTAAGCAAATCTAGAATTGCATGGTTTATTTTTGGTGAAAGTATAGTATTGCTTGAATTAATATTATTATTATTACATTTTTTTAAAGGAAATTGGAGAAGGCTAGAAATTGTGGGCACAGCTGTAGTACTACTGAGGCTAGACAACTTTATCTCCCAGAAACCACCAAAAAGTAAATTTATTTTAAATTAAAATTATTTATTAATTTATTATTCTTATGATTATACCGTGCAGCTGTCCTCCTGGTGTATGGACCATTCCATGCAAGTGAAAGAGGGAAAAGGAACTCCATCTTTGGCTGCCTGTTTTGCCCTGCTAATCTTTGAATAGCATGCATTTGCTGGGGGAAGATATGGTCGTCTTCACTGTTGCCTATTTCCACTCCGGCATAAGTAGAAAGGTCACTTGTGTGCTGTGTGCAAGAATAAACTGTCTGTGGCTTCCCCTTAGTCTTGTCCAGCCTCTTCCCACAGACCCTGCAGTGCTTCTGAAGTTGCTGTTGGTGATACTCCATCGAACTTAAAAATTGTGTGTGATTTTGTTTGGTGCATATACTTTGTAAAAAAAAAAGTTCCACATTCCACATTATTACTGCTATAATATGATTATTCTTTATCTCTGTTGCAACCTCTAAAAATGTGCCAGTGAGGTTCTATTGGCTTGCAAAGACCACTAGCTGTTCACCAATTACCCCTTGTGGTTACTACTTGGTGGTAAAGGATGGTTGCGCATGTGGCAACCAAACAGGTTCAGCCTGCTCAGTAGAACTGGAATAGAATTTTAAAGGTTACTAAGCCAGTATTTGGCTGTGTGGCATCTATAATCGCCTGTGGAATCTACTAAAGGAAGCCTGTCACAAGCTAGACTTCAAGCTTGCCACTTGTGATGTCTCAGCCAGCGTAGGTGCAAGTAGCAGCAGTGGATTCAACCAGTTGTCCCTATTAAATATATAATGGATCTCTTTTAGGTGTTCACTTGGTCCTATTGCAATGTGAGATTTAAAACTTTAAATGCATGCGAGTCTTCTCCTATTCAAAAATACATCAACATAAGAACTTTCATAATATTTTTTTTACCAATAGTGTTATCTGTAGAGCTACTAGTCATCAGAAACTCTTAGTTTTGGAGAACATCCAAACCGACCAGTATTTCCTTCTTAGCCAGAAGGTCAAGAAGCTCCTGGGATCTCTAATCTCCCATACTCAGGTCTGTGCGTGACTCCCTAAACTTCACCACGACAAATCCTTTACCTACCGCTTTCACAGCGCAGCAGTAGGTAAGGGGTCAGGCTAATTGAGACTACGAAAGAACAGGGTCGTCAAACAACTAACAGCGGAATTGTTTATAATTCAAGCGTACAGGTGGGCGGAGAATAACTTAATTGTTAAATGAGGAAGTAGCTTAGCGGAAGGGAGGACTACATTCCGATTGATAGATCGGGAGAAGAGAGAAGATTGGTTGCTTGTGTGTGTATGGAGCAGAACTGGTCAAGGTCGTCTGAGTCTGAGAGATCTTTACTCTTTAATAGAAGAAGTAACTCAACGGTGCGGAAGAAGTATAGGACTTACAAATGCATCAGTTCTGAGGCAGGTCTTGCTACTCTTTTGTGGGGCTTTACAGTAAGCTTGGCATATGGACTCATTTACCAACCAGGAAACTTCGAGTTTTTACTTCCAGGCTATCTCATAATTGTTGTACATGGATGTAATGCTGTTATTCTGTGCTTTTATCCAATTGCTGGATTTTTGGCAGACAACAGGTTTGGTCGTTACAAGGTGATTGTCAAAAGCATGCACTCCTTACTTGTCTTGCTGGTAATAGGGGCCACCATTTTATTAATTTTGATTCCTTTGACTCTGTTCTTTGATACCGTTTTTGTAACTTTATTTGTGTTTGCTGCAATGATGCTAGTACCAGTTACTGGTAGTTTTATCATGTTCAATGCTAACATAATTCAATTTGGAATGGACCAACTTCACGATGCCCCAAGCGACCAATTAAGTATTTTTATTCATTGGTACATTTGGTGTTTTTATCTAGCAATTTTTATATCTCAGCTAGCATGGAAAGTTACATTCTTTGACTACAATGAATATTTTGAAGACAATTTGCATTTATCTATTGGAATAGGTCTTTTTGTAGTCATATCTCTAAGTGTCTTGATACTTCTGGGAGTATCAGCTTGCATAGCTCGTAGCAGAAATAAATGGTTTCTAGTCGATTCTGCTAGGCTAAACCCTTATCGGCTTGTGTATAATGTGACCAAATTTGCCCAAAAACATACATCTCCTGTACAACGAAGTGCATTTACCTACTGTTAGAATGATATACCACAAGGGTTAGACCTTGCGAAAGACAAGTATGGGGGCCCCTTCACTACTGAGCAAGTGGAGGATGTCAAGGCTTTCTTTGGCATATTGAAAGTAATAATTTCTACGGGCCTTGTTTTTTTCTTGAATATTGCTACGGATCCATTGTTGTTCTTCTATGCTGAGCATGTATCCTCTATTAAATATAATGAAACCACGTACAAAGAAGAGAGCATCAATCCGGGAGAATTTAAGATTTTGTTACTTCATAATGGTTTGATTTCACCATTGATTATACTATTTTGTATTCCTTTTTACATCTTTTTAGTGCGTCCATTCGCCTATCGTTATATTCCAACTATGCTCAAGCGCATTGGTATTGGCATCATTCTGATGCTTCTTTCAGCTTTCGTCTCTTTTATTATGGACACTGTAGCCCATGCTGAAAGTAGATCGGATAACTCGTGCTTACTTTCTTATTATCCTGGAGTCTCATATAACAGCACTCTACACCAAAATTCGTTGGGTCTCATTGTCCAACGCACTTTTTCTTCATTTTCCAGTATGTTAATTTTAATTGGGCTCTATGAATTCATTTGTGCTCAAAGTCCACCTTCCATGAAGGGGTTGATGGTTGGACTATCATTTGCTGTGAGAGGTCTCTTTGAACTCTTGGCCACTGTTACCATGATTCCATTCATGTCAATACGACAATCTTTCCCCAGTTGTGGTATGGAGTACTACCTAGTAAACATCATTGTAGGTGTAGTTGCTCTGGCTGTATATTCTTACTTCTCCTTTAAGTACAAGAGGAGGGAAAGAGATGAGCCATGTCATGTTCGGAGATACGTGGAAGAATACTATGATAAAATTCAAAAAGAAGACCAAGTCATGGACGCATAGAGTTGTTGTTGCTGTTCATATATTATAGCTACTAATAGATTACGTAAGATATTATACATCACTTAGCTCCTTACATAATTTTTATAGTCATTATTATTTTTAGATGCCATCCATTCTATAGACACAATTTTTGAGAGTAAAATTATAAATTTATAAATTAAATAATATGACAAAGGAGTGGATAGATCAGACTAGCAAATTTACCATTGGGTCTTAACGTATTCATTCCAGAGAGTTATGTGTTTTTGCCTCTTCGACAAGGGATTACCACCTGGAGGAGGTGAGTGTGCCTGAATTAGAAGAAGAGATCTTTGTGAAGGTGCTTCTGTGGGCATATGTGCAGGTGATGCCAAGTACTTCACTAGCTCCTTACTTCTGTGAATAAAATGACAAATTATACAAAGTTGACATTCAATCTTGTCTGTTCTTGTAATAAGCTATAGCTACAGAGAATAACAGACCAACATGGTTAAGAAATCTTTGATCTGGCAGAGAGCATTAGCTAAAGTAGCAGTTGCATAGCAAATCCACTATTGATTGGCTTATCAAAGACAAATAATATTTACTAACATCATTGAGATCATGCAACTCAACAGGGCACCCTTAACAAACAATGACGAGTAAAAGGTTGTCGGTATACTGTATCCAAAACTAAGAGACAGGAATTACACAATCCTTCATATATACTTCAGAAAATGCTAATTTTCTCATAGTTAAGAAAGAAATCGAATCAGCTTTTGCATTGTTGACTCGGGTGATGATGTATATCCCTCGTTGTTGTTCTTTATCTGCTTTTGTTAAGTTTGATTCTTAATTCTTGACTTTCTAACATGGCCAAGAAGACAACAGTATCAGCAAAATGTATACTGTTCAATCAATGCTAGCACTTCTGTGTACCAACATCTATGCATGCATGATATCCTGGAGTGCAATAATACTTCACTCACAGCATAGGGAAAGGAAACAAATTTGCAAGTCAAGTAAAATTGCTGGCACCTTTAAACTGATGAGATTTTCAGCAGTACTTTAAACTGATGAGAGGGCAAACCTAGATGACCTAATAGCAGACAGAGGCTCACATCACATGTTTAACTGCACAATGCTGCCAAGCACTGCTGCTGTAACATACATATTTCCACATTCTGCTAGAATGTGGATAGAAAGAGCGTGAAGGTAGCATTATTAGCTAGTTCCAGTATTTCTTGAACCAGCCACTTGCTCCAAATGGTAATACAATGAGGAATTCCTGCACAAAGTGTTTTATATGTATGTAACAACTGCAAGAGTCCATACAGTGAACTCTGATAGGAAATGAAGACTTACAGACTCTACTATGAACAGTGATCATTTTCAATCTTCAATGATTAATCACTCTTGATCAAATTCTTCCTACAATAATTTAAGTGTTTTAATAGACGTAATGTATCCAAACATTAGTGAATTAAAGGTTAAATGTATAGTTTCAGTCCTCCATCTTGTCAAACTCCTATCCCCCTTTTTTCTGTGTTCACATCTGCCTCCTGGAAGGCGTTCTTGCTGGAGAAGTCATATCCATCATCACTTGCAGAATTGGATGTAAAGCTATCTCAGACATCCAACAATATATTGCTTGCTTATATATTATAATTACTATATTCACATTGCATTTATTTTGATAGTGGCTATATAATTATTTAGCTCAGTTTTTTTTTGTTCACGAATGAAGACTGAAGTTATGTTGACAGTCCTTCTTAGACTGGTGCACGTCTATAAAAATAGTGATACTATGATGATTAAGCAATTGTCTTGCAATCATGACTTGACTGGATCCCTACAGCTCACATGCACAGATCACGAATTTACAACTGTTGCTTCCTCTGTCATACAACTTTGTGGTTTTGTGGTTAATAGCTCAATTAAGCCTGGTGGGAGCGTTGCTATGTGTGGGCACCCAAGTATGATCAAATAATAATTATAACAAACCATTGTATTTCTAAGTGTTGCGAATGTAGTAAAGAAGCTAGTATTTAATACCCATGACTAGCTACTTCCCTTTCATGCAAATTAATTGGAAGTAATTTAATCTCTTGTGTAATCTATATTGGCCCAAGTTGTAAATTGGTCTCGTGTGGCCTTTCCCTTTTATTATCCACTCGCCTGGGGGAGGGAAAGAGGGTCTGGTAGAAGCTTGTACATCGTTTCGTGGCATTCTGCTGGATTCGTGGGGAAACTTACTTTCCGTGTATTGCTTATGTAAATGTGTGGCTTTCGGTGACTTTTGGTGACGTAGAATTAAATACGCGTATAAACACTGTGGTATCACCAGCTTTTGGTGGAGATAAATTTTAAAGCTTTAGTGTATGTGCTTGCATTGGAACATGGATACATACTTCGTAGCAAACAGGAAGAGGCAATTCTTGCATTTTAGAATCATGATATCTTTATTTCTTTAAGCTATTGAAATAATTATTGTATGTAAAATAGGTATATTCCTATGTATGTAGTTATCTGAATTACTTTTAAAACTTACAGCTTCCTTGTGAAGATTACCTCCTTGTAATTTATTCATTGCATAAGACTCAAACTTTCTAGTCCAATTTTCATCAACAAGAAAATATTGTGTATACATAGCTAATTGATAATTCTGTATCTACAATTATTATGAATGTGACAGCAAGTTCATGTTCAATTATGTCGGAATTTATTGAATACAAAAACAAGCAAAATCACAGAGTATATAATACATTTGCACGTGATATTACGATTTTAAATTGTTAGAATTACTTTGGAAAGCAGTACTGATTCTAGTTCAATTATTCACAACATTAATGAACTGTATTCATTGATTAGTAAATTCATCGAAGCCTGTGACTCCAAGATTAGTTGTGGAGGATGTGGAAAAGCAAAGGAGAATTGTATGAAGCACACATGGTCTGAGTCATTTTGGAGTACACAGAACAAATGACACTGTGTCAAGGAAGTACTACTGGCCTGGGCTTTTCAAGGATGTGAAAAGATATGCGAGTTTCTTTAGAAGCCTTTCAATTGTGATGGTGAGAACTTGAAAATCATTATAGCTATGGTCAATAGTCTTCTGGAATTCAGAGGGTGGGAAATAGGGAAGAAGGGAAGTATTTTCCTGTATATGTAATAATGAATTTGTGGAGAAATCAAGAAAGTTTTGATACTATATATTGATGATTATATGATTATAGCATCTTATATTATGTTTGCAGTATTATTTAACAAGAATATCACTTATAATTTCAAGATTTTATATTACTCTATATAAAAATGTGTTTACTCTGTACAGTGGAACCTTCCATAGCAAACCCTCTAATTATACGATTGAAATTACCACTTCTACTATTTGAATCTACATACCTTTTGTCCATGGCTGTAAAGCTATAAGTTATAATAATTTTCACTTTTTGAAGCAAAAAATCAGATTTATGTTAACATAACAACCTAGAATGTGAATTTTATATACATTTTGCATTTTGGAGTATAAGAGATTTATTGTGCATGTATTTCTAAGTTTTATATCAAATATTTATTAATTTACCTCAGATAAAAAATGAACAATAATATTCACTTAGGTGGTGTCATGTGATCGTTGTCAGCGCCAAAACAAGCTGAAGAAGTCAGTAGGTACACTCCACCCTGTTCCAGTCAAATCCAAGTTATTCTACCAAATGGGAATGGATTTGATTGGCCCACTTCCTGAAACCACAAGGGGTAATAAATATATAGTTACAGTAACAGACTATTTTTCGAAGTGGGCAGAAGCAGCTCCTCTTCCATCTATGTACATACATATATACATACATACATACCTACATTTAAACAGATGCATACATTTAAACGGATGCATACATACATGCATACATAAATAGATTAACAAATATGCATTCATGCATATCTACTGTAAGTGGCTTTATTACTTATTTTTATACATAGAAATGTTGAAAAATTAAAGTCATTCATTACATGCATAACACTATCTCAATTTGAAAAGGTAGTTGAATTTCTCCTTTCTAAGTATTGTTGAAATGACAAGTCAAGCTCGGTAATGATAGGCTATTTGTCAATTATTCCAATGGTAATGTCAATTTTGTCATAAACAGATTTTTTCATACACAATGGATGTCTTGCTGCCAGAAGCCTTGTGTCTCATTATAATGGATTTAGCTATTCAGTGTTAGCAAGAGTGAGGTATTTGTTATTGGATCATTTATTGGGGTAAACAATCACTAATAATTTATTGTTTACTAGGCTAGAAGTATTATGTATAATTATGTGCGTAGGAATCGGTGTGTTCTACGAAATGTCTCTACAACACTAGGTTTGTTCTGCTATCTAGCTATGTAAATTTACCATTAGCTACAACTGTATCCGCAGCATCTGCGCTTGGTCCAGAAAGCTGGAGATTATATGAAGACCTAAAGAAGAAGTTTGATGGTAGCTAGCTATGTTAATTCAAAATTTCATTTCCATTCTGTAATGTAATTTACTTTTGTAGCAAAGAAATGTGAAGGAAATGAGGGCAAACAAGTGAAAGTAGCAAAAGTTACACCTCAAGGTACTCCTTTAAAATGTTATTTGCTAGATATTGAATAAAATGAATTAAAAGAATATCCCTTTGTATATAGCATGTATGTAGTGATAATATGTATTAAATTATAGATAAACCTTGCTGTTCTACAAGTCTGCAACCAAGTTGTTGTAACTCAAGTGACACATTGAATAGTTCCAGTATTATGTTGAATGACTCACCAGTATCCAATGTCATGATGAATGGAATTATTGGAACAAGCGGCAGGGACTGTTAACAGCTGATCAAGAGATGTTAAAAAAGGAGAATGGCTGACAGGTAAGCATATTAATGCTGCAAGTATACTGATAAAGGAAGAGTTTCCAAAACAACATGGTCTACAGGACACCCTTCTCCTACAACATTTTGACCAATATGAATCAGAAGATTCTCAGTTTGTTCAAATAGTTCATGTCAATGGTCGTGTGTGTCAAACAAGTTCTGTCCTGCAGGAACTGTAGACGTATATGACTGCTCACCTGGCACTGGATTTTCACCGTGTATCGAAATGTAAATATTCCGATTTTACTGTAAGACTAGTTGAAGTCCAGAGACAAATTGGAAATGCAGACTGTGGTCTTTTTTCCATCGCTTTTGCGTATGCCCTTTGTTGTGATTTAGATCCACATGGTATTCAGTTTACATTTTGATTTGTGTGTGGATAAAGAGAAAATAGATATGTTTCCAGTATGTCTACCTTAGGATAAAGCTGATACAGTAAAGGGTCCATTAGTCAAGTGTTCTCAGGTATCATTCAAAATGTGACGACATCAATTTGGAGTTGTATGATGCCAAAAACTACTGTTGTAGCAGGTGTCTGTAATGCATTTTGAACTGAACCATTGATTTTGTAGCTCGTAGGCATGAAACTTGTAAACGTTTGATTTTAATTATTACTACTGGTATTTTAGTGTCACTCAGCTAGTTAGCTATATTTTACATTACTACATCATATTTCTGAGTCAATACATTTATATTGACATAATGTTGAGAGAAACTTGAAAAAATATACATTAGATCTTGCTAAGCAATGCTTGTATCCTTAGTTATATAATATGCTATAGATCATACTTTACATTTTAGTTTTAAAATAGTAATGTCCTTAACATGTCAGTCTGCCTCATTCACCCTCACCCCAACAATATATATTTAGCATCATTAACCCATGTAATCTGTTGTATGAATCTGAAATCACTATTAGTGTGTGCTTTCTTATGATATTTTAAGCTTTTGCTCATGCTATTCCTAGGACTGTTTTTCTCTTCGTGTGGACATATAAAATGAAAGTAGTCGTAAAAGTCAAATTACGTTAGGTCATTCATTAAAGTTCTCCCTATAGCTACTGTGAGCTATTGGTTTTTGATCAATTTTTACACTTTTGTATCAACTATTGCTATGACTGTGTATCTAAAATATTCCACTCTACAATACTTTTAATTTTTCTGCTGGTTATGTCACTTGCTGCTAGCTAGATGTATAAAATTGTGAGGATTTTTAAATTTGCACCATCACTGGCTATAATGGAATATGCCTACTTATTTGCTACACTTTTAACAACTTAATTGTGGCAACATAAAGAAATAATTAAGTATGTTCATTCTCATGATGAACAGCTTATGAAGTGTAGTTGTTCATCTGTATATTGTTATAGTAACAATATATATAGCTTTTACCTTTACCTTTTATATGATTGAATACACACATTCAGCAAAAGAGTGGTTTGTTTTCTATCACTGTCAAACTCCAACACAGTCAGGATTGAACATAAAAAAAACACCTTCTGCTTCAGTTCAGACAAAAGGAATGAGAGTGTGTTGTGTACTTCTATGTAGTTATAAACATTGATATAAGGGAACAAAATATAAATTATTGTGCGAAATGTCAACTAGCTATACTTATTTTTGTAGTAATTTGTAATCACAACATTAATGTTACCTTTATTACTAGTGGTGTGCTTGAGCACAAATGGGAGCAAGGATCCAGTAGCTACATAAACCTAAGAATTGTTGTACGATTATACCAATGTTTACCTATAATATTAGTAGTACACGACGTTTGGACAAGCACACCGTTGTTTTGATCTGCAGGTTAAAAAAGTAAAGTGAAATTTTTGTTTCACTCTAACGTGTGAAGACAAACAGTATGCATGTCAAAACGTCGTGTACTTCTATGTAGTTATAAACATTGATATAAGGGAAAAATATAAATTATTGTGCGAAATGTCAACTAGCTATACTTATTTTTTGTAGTAATTTGTAATCACAACATTAATGTTACCTTGGTGTGCTTGAGCACAAATAGCGAGCAAGGATCCAGTAGCTACATAAACCTAAGAATTGTTGTTGTACGACGATTGATTTTAACTTCTAACACTGCAGGTACTAAAAACGGTCAAGTTTTTAAATTACTACTAGTGATGCGCTTGAGCACAAATGGCAAGCGAGCCTAAAACTGCACTATTGTTAAACGATTGATTTAACTTCTAACACTCAAGCTACTAAAAAAAAAAGTCGAGTTTTTAAGGGTGGCCCACACCGCCTACGCAATTGTGTAGTTGATGGCTGCTATGCACGAGTACTACTATTGTTACAAGGGCTTTTCCACTACAACACAAGGACAAAGTACCTGCCGAAGGGGCGCCGCTCACTTATTTTAGAGTTTATCAGGAGGAAATATAGGGGCCGAACTTTGTAGCACTTTTTTTGGAGCGGTTCAGCTATTAGACAACCTGAAGCGAAGACACCACAACTTCGCGAAGTATACTTTTGCTGCTACTGTGCGATTGCTTCTGCTCGGTATTATCAATTGACACTCGTTAGTTAGAGTCTCGTTTCGCTTTCCCAATAATCTTTAGCTAAGTAGTTTTTGTAATGCACAATACTTTCACACAACTGAAAATATCTACACCATGACTTACCTTCGTAGTTAGTCTAGTGGACAATGAATTTTCAAGTAATGTTGAGTACGGCTTATAACTGACAAATAGAGTAATAACTTACCACTACTACTAACTCGAATAGTATGGAACTCAGGTTAGTTTTTGAGTTTTACCTGTACTCACAAAAGAATCGGATGAGGTAAACAATTCAATTTTTTTGGATGATAAGGTAATGACCGATAAACCAGAGCATACTATTTAGTGAACTTTGGGACGGGGTCGAAGACTGAACTAACACAAAAATATGAGAGGGTCAAAGTACAAACTGTTTGATTTCAAAAAAAAAAGAAAGAAAAAAAAAAGGCATTTCTAAGGAATTGCCGACAGGTTTGAACCTAACCTATTAGGACAGCTTATACCGTAGTCGTCAAAATGCTGTGTAAAAACCAGATAAAATATTTATTAGTTGGTTAAACATTTACTTTGTGCTGTTCTTTAGCTAAGCAGTAGCGGTAACGCACAACACTTGTTCGTTGGACATATCAACACAAGACTTACCATACCATATCGTGGTTAGACTATTGGACACAATGAATTTTCAAGTATGAATGACAGTGTTGTGTAGGGGGTATAACTAAGACAAGGATCGCATTAACTTACCACCGCCACTAATTCGAATAGAAAATAAACTCCAGTAAGTTTGTAAGTTTCAACTACACCGGCAAAAGAATTCGAAGCGGTAAACATTCAATTTCTTCAAACGGTACGGGTAAAGATCATTAAGTCAAAATATTCTGTTTAGTAGCGTACTGGACGAGATCGACTCCTAACATGAATGCCCTGGAGCTTTTGTTGTTGATTGTTATTATTATTTCCAAAATTGGGAATAATAATAACAATTGCCTTATTAAAGCATCGAAGTTTCAAAATGTCAGAGAGAGCTCATCTGTTACAAAATACTTCGTCCAATTCTCTGTGGATTAGAAGATATCAAAGAGGTCACAGATGGCTTATTATTGTGCAGCGATAGTAATATCACTTCACACATTTACTCAACGAATAAACATTGCCCAAACAGTCACTTACATTGAAAACAATCAAGAGCATCACCAGGAGCCTGATCTTTCAGTGTCATACTATGCCTGTTTGACAATACTAATCCCTCAGACTTGCTCTAGTATGATAATGTATTAGTCAATTGTCAATTTCTTCTTTTTCAACTTCATAACAGTTACAGAACGATTATCCTGTGAAATATGAAACTTTAAATTTGGAATCTTAAAAACTGTCTAGCACATCCTAAAAATAATAATTGAATGGTTTATTATTGTGCAGCGATAAAAATAACATAAAGTTGACCCCTGAAGAGGACTATGTCAATAAGCGAAGCGGCAGGTTAAATTTTAATTAACATATAATTAGTTGTTAGAACTAGAAAGTTTGCTACGATTAAATCCTTTATCCTAATAGATTTTCATGAAATTTTGGGCTCTTAAGAAATATTAATAGAAGAATAATAATTAATAATATTTTTTATTACTTATTGTGTAAACAAAAGACTGTGTAAGAAAGAGAAAGAGAATACACCTAAAAAGAAGCAATGAAATACCATTCATAAGTGCTTCTCATTTTGAAGGCAACCTTTAAGGAGTGTGATTATTGACACAACAGGATGTAAAATATATTTGGTAGTGGTGTAAGCCATTAAAATCTTCACCTCAGCATTTTTAAAAACTTTCTTGTTAAGTCCAAAAATGACCATAAAAGGAAAAAAAAAGCAATTCTGTATTATTAATCAATTCTGAATTCAGACTTTTCTTTAGAAAATTCACAAAAAGCTAGTATAAGATACAAAATTATCACTTTCCTTTCATAAAATTAACAGCATTGGGAGTATTTAAGTCTCTTGATATAAAGTGTGCTAGTTGTATACAAAAACATTTGTAGTGAAGTCTTTCTAAACTTTGTTACAACTTGTTAAAACAATACAGAATTAATATATTAACAAAAAGAATAAGAATCTTTGAAAAAAGATAATTTTTTATTGGTCTGTTGAGAGTGAGACCACAGCGTAGCAGTACCCCTTAACAGTATAAATACAGGATTGAAGTGTTTGTTTGCTGGCAGGTTAAAAGGATCCTAGATTCAATTCCCAGAGATGACCAAATATTTTAATTTTGTAATGGTTAAAAAAAAAAGAGAGCGAATACATCTATTGGGTAACAGAAGTCTGAGGAAAAAAATTGTGAAGTGAACTTATTGAATTGTTCTCTGGAACATAATTAATGTCATTTACAACTAAATTTAAGTTATGAAACAAACAACATAATAAAATTGTTGACACACAGAAACTCAGTGAATAGGTATTATTTCATGTTTCTAAAGTATACTGGACAATGGTAAAATACAAAGGTAGTGCATGACACAAACTTAAAAAAAACTTAGTGTTAAAAATATAAAAAAATGATGAATCGAACTGTTTATGTGAATACATTTGCCACTCAAAAATTGCCAACAGTTAAAACAGATGGCGTATTTATAAATGTTTCTCTTCAGTTTGTGAATAATAATCTTCAGCATATTGATAGATGTTGCATATCTCATCTCTTTGTCGATGCTTGTATTTCTGGGCAAAATATGAGTAAATTATCAAAGTAAGAGCTGCCAGTAGTAAATTCATTCCATAATACAGCACACTACAAATGCTGTGTGATGTAGGAACATAGATGAATACAAGCAATAAGAAAGCAGCAATTGCTTGAAAGACTCCTTTTATAGCAAAAGACAATCCAATTATCAATCCCTTCATGGATGGAGGACTCTGAGCACATATGAACTCATAGAGAGCTGTATAAAGGAATATATTGGATATTCCATACAAAACCCTCGGAAGAAAAAGTAAACTTGGCGGTACCTTTAAATCAATATCAGTTACATCATAATTACTATACCCATCAGTTCCAGTATCATATGTGTAGTTAGAATCTATAATAGTATACACATAATTGTGGTTGAGAGGAGTAAGTACACACTGTTTCTTGACCAGGACAAGTGGAAAATTAAAAGCAGTTATTGTCATCAAAGTCAAAGTCAAGAAAAGAATACCTACACCAAGTCTTCTTAACATATTAATAGAGTAGCAATATTTAAATTGCCTAAAAAGGAACAAATGTATTGGAATTAGTATCACAACTATTAAAGAAGATAAAGTGCTGTTATCAAGGATATAATGATAAGGTATTGAACTTGTTTGAAATTTTTCAACATACCAATATAATGAAGAATCTACAGCATAAGTTGTCAAAAATACTGGACATAAACACAGTAGGATTTTCAAAATTCCATAAAATGCTTTAACATTCTCTACGTCTTCTGTAGTATATGGACCTCCATATTTAGTTTTTGCGAGATCTAGTCCAGTAGGTATTTCATCTTCACAGAATGTAAAAGCGCTACGTTGAATTGGGACTTTATGCTGTCTGGCAAAGCGAGTAATTTTGTAAACTAGCTTGTATGGATTGATTCTGGCAGGAATAATGAGAAACCATTTCTTTTTGCGGTGAGCTATACATAATGATACTATAATTGTAACAAATGAAGATGTTGCAAGTATGCCAAACAGACATAAACTTATTATTGGTTGAACTTGCCGTATGTTCAATGGCTGTACGATGACAAGTTGTACGAGATAATATATCCACACATACCAGTAGATAAACATACTCTGATGTTCTGCTGGCGAGTCATGGAGCTGCTCCATACCAAATTGGATCACATTAGCATTGAATCCAATAAAACTTCCATTTATAGCAAAATAACATATTACACAAACTGGTATTATTCCTAAGTAAATACCAAGAGATGCAATATTATTTTGTACTACACTTGAAATAACAACCGCAAGAATACATATTACTATGAATAATGTAGCTCCCACTATGATAGTCACTATAACTATTTTCAAACTGTTGATTATTACTTTGTATCTGCCCACAACATTGTCTGCAATATATCCAGCTAATGGATAGAAGCACAGACTGATTGCATTCCCAGCGTATATCAATGCTGTAATCCACTGTGGAAGAAAATTGAAGTATCCTGGGTAGCTTGTGAGTCTATACAATATTCCGATACAAAAAATCCAAACGAAGCAGATAACAGCTGCCTTGGATGAGATACAGGCATTCTTGAATTTAAATCTTGCTAACACTTGTTGCCAACTTTTTATTTTGTAATTGTTCAGTAGGCTCCTTCTAGTTACGTTTTGTATTTCAAATTGCTCACTATTCATCTCCAGTCTTCAATATGTAAAAATAGATAGTAGACATCAGTCATTTATTCTTATAGTGTTGGATTTTCATAATTTATAGCCCTAGCATGCCTGTTTAGGTCCACTGGGATTTATATCCCAAAAATTGAGCCTATCTCAACAATTAAAAATTTACACAACTTTCGTCAACGTCAGCATTTTAGAAAACTTTACACGGGTTTTAAAAACATTGATTAATATTGAAATCAACAAATTAATTTCAGGCTCACAATAGTGCACATAATAAAAGCAATATCTATAGGCTACTGGACACTTGATCACTTAATAAAATCAAAATTGATTAGACATATAAGATAACATACTTATTTTACTCGCTTTTGGCGCTGATGATTTTCAGTGACAGTAACTCTGTTTAATAAAACAATTTAGAGTCTACATTTTTTATAATGCAGCACTGTAACTGTAAGATGAACAGGATCTTCCAAAACATTATTGAGTGCAATTATTTGAGTGGAATCTATTATCATCAGCACCAGTTTTCATTTGAACATATTTATTGTTAAGTTCTTCTATAGTATTCCCAATAGTATATTATTCAATTGGTCCTATGTAACCGGATCAGTGCTATACTCAATGCTATACTAATATTGATTTTCAAAGTTTTACAAATGGAAATCTCAAGTGAATATCTTGTGATAAAGAGTAAAATTAATGGCTAATAATATTTAAATATGATATAAGTTGTTCATCACATAGACCACAGAGTTACTCATAAGTGCTATATCGCTGCTCTGCATGAAAACATAGAATTAGTGTCATTTCATATTAGAATTGTCATGGTTTAATTGCTCTCAAATGTACTGTTGTGTATAGGCTAGCAATAATTATTTTTTCAAAAACTTTTTTTTTTAAAGAGTAAGTATTATTTATTTCTGACCATACAATATGACTTTAGGTCTCCATCTTGGACTACTACAAAATAATTTTCTTGATGCGAATTAATAATACATTTTTGAGTGTTTAAATATTATAGGGAAAACTCAAATATAAAATGGAGATAGAAATACAAAGTGAAATTGGGTGAATTATGATTGGAAATAGGGAAGGGTAGAAGATATAATAATTTTATTGTATTCACAATTTCCTTTTTTTACTTATTGTATTTTTAACAATACAGAATTTAAACAATTGGCTGGCATAGCTCAGTGGCTGAGTGTGTGATTGTGCATTAATCAAGTATCCTGTGGGGGGTTCGATCACCTGTGACAGCCAATAAATTTTTGTGTATCGACCAACAAAATGAATACTTTGAAAGACAATAAAAAAATTCAGAAATAGATGACAAAAACATTATTCTACTCAAATGATTAATATAATTTTTTAGGATATGAAGAAGCCAAATATATTTCTAACGTTGCAGTCACTGATATATAGGATCTGTTCAAGTGAAGTCAAGCTTTCTTCTAAAGAGAGCCTACCATAGCCGATCCTAACATGCTTACTGAGTTCAATAACAAAGTCAGTTGAGTTGTGCAAAACACACTTGGTATTTAACACACCAAAATAAAGGAGTGATTAACACTCGGTATCATAAAAAAGTGAGTTAGACACATTTTATGGTATGGCCACCTATGGTGTGCTGAGTATTTAGTGACCACACTTTCATTTTTACAGTGTAAAATTATTGATAGAACTGACTTAGTCATAATGACATGTTCAACTATAAGGTTTGCTATGTAAGTAAAAGCTTCAGTTAATTGTATGTAGATGAAACAGTACAGATGAGATTCCTCCTACTGAATTCTCTATTTTAAAATGGTTGTCAAAATTTTCTAATAAGTACACATTTCACCACTCATTTTATTGTTTCCATCATTTGAGTATGATCAAAAAATAATGATAGCAAAACCATTGCATTTCTATTAAGTGGTGTGAATTAAGCTAATATTTTATACGCCATGACTAGCTACTTTGATTTCATGCAAATTAACATTCATTGAAGATTGTTTAATCACTTGTTTAATCTATGGCATGGCTAAGTTGTAAATAGAAGTTATTTTTAAGCATTTCTACACTAGAGTGATAAATGAAAATTTATGTAGTCAAGTGCATGATAAAATAAAATCTAATTTTTTTTAATCATGATGATATCTAACAGTTACTTGTAAGCAGAAATTTAAAAAAAAATTTCTCTTAAAAATATGTTCTTTCAAACTCACTTCAACTAAATCTACATTATGACCACAACAAAAATCGCTAAAGAAAGTCAAAACATCATTTAGTTTTTACTAGGTTTAAACTAAGGTTTTTCTTCTGTTTTTGAGTAGTAATCTTCTGCATACTGGTAAATGTTGTAGATCTCGTCTCTTTGTCGATATTTGTATCTTTTAGCATAGTACGAGAATACTATCAAAGAAATAATAGATATTAATGTATTTATTCCATAGTACCACAAACCACAGTTTGGGGAAAATGGTTGTAAGTATCCCAAAGGAATTAATAGAATTGCACCAATGGCTTGAAAAATTCCTTTTATAGCAAAACACAGTCCTATGAGAAGTCCCTTCATGGATGGAGGACTCTGAGCACATATAAACTCATAGAGAGCTGTGTATAAGAACATGTTAGAAATTCCATACAAACACCGGGGAAGGATGATTAACATTGCCGGAAAACTTACGGATTCATTGCTTACCATGTGAGAAAAATTGTTCATGTATATAATATATTCAGAAGAATTGTAACTACCGTTATAGAAAAAGCTATCATAACGGTGATCGAGACTTTGAAACAAACAGCGCTGTTTGTGAGTGTAAACAATTAAACCTGTTATAATTATTAGAGTCATGGTCACAAATGTTATGCCCAAACCAATTCTTTTCAGCATACCCATAGAATAATAGCAGAGACATTTTTTGAAAAAGAACAAGTACACTGGAATTAGCAAAACAACTATTATCGAAGATATTGTATTGTCATCAACAAAATAGTGAAAAATTTTGATAGTTAAATTTTCTTCATATAAATAATGTGGTGCCATCTCTTCACTGTACCAAAACAATGAATAATCAGCTGCTATCATTACCAAAAATGCTGGACATAAAGACAACAAAATTTTTAAAATTCCATAAAATGCTTTAACATTCTCTACTTCTTCAGTAGAATATGGACCACCATATTTAGTTTTTGCAAGATCTAGTCCAGTAGGTATCTCATCTTCACAGTATGTGAATGCACTACGTTGAACAGGAGCTTTATGCTGTCTGGAAAAGCGAGTAATTTTATAAACTAGCTTGTATGGATTTACTCTGGCGGGATTAATGAGAAACCAATTCTTTTTGCGACGAGCTATACATAATGATACTATAATCATAAACAGTGGGCACATTATAAGCATAAATAAAAGTGTACTACTTGTTATTGGTTCCAAATAAGCTAAGTTCGATGGTTGTACAATTATAAGTTGCACAATGTAGTATATCCAAACATACCAGTAGATAAACAGACTTTGATGTTCTGATGGTGAATCATGAAGTTGATCCATACCAAACTGAATTACATTAGCATTGAATCCTATAAAGCTAATATTAATAGCAATGTAGAATAATACAGATACCACAATGAGTCCTATGTAGCCAATATTACATCCAATATTCTGTTCACCTGCTCCTCGCAAGCTAAGATCGCATCCAAACACTCCGTCTGATATAGCAAGCAATACTACAGACACTATAACAGGTATAAGTGTCACTATGCAAGCAATTGTATACATTTTTAAGCTAGTTGTGATTATTTTGTATCTTCCAAGAACATTATCTGCTAAATATCCAGACAATGGATAAAAACACAAGCTTATAGCATCTCCTATGTATATCACAGATGAAATCCACTGCTTCAATAGTATGAAATATTTGCTTGGGTTACTTGCTAATCCACAAACTATTCCAATGCAAAAACTCCAAATCAAAGTGATCAAAGCTGCTTTTGAAGAGACGCAAACATGCTTTAATCTGAGTATTTTCACCAATCTTGTCAGTTTATTTTTTTGTGTAGTACTCCTATTCAGTAAGCCTGTTTTTATTGTTACTTCTGTTAGTGTCTTAGACTTCTCCCTATCATTCATTTTTTTTCAAATGATTTTACACTGTAAGAATTCGACAATTTATAGTCAGCAAGCTGGGATTTCAAATTTCCCAAATGAGTATCTATACAATATGCTTTTATCTTGACAATTTTTCAATAATTTTTGGGAAAATAGTAGCATAAGAATTTAACTTAAGTTTAAATGTGATTCAATTTCATTGCTTGTCATAGTTGATACAAAGTTCAAGCCAAATAGTTAATGTTTCAGCTAAAAGGCTCTGACAAAAGTTCATTTACAAAACCTGGAGTGCTGTATGAGTCTTGACAACCATTACATGTACTGTTCTTTTGAGAAAATAACATTGTGTACTCGTCACTACTTTCTTTACATGCAATTGAAATTAAATAATCTTTTGAGTGGAATCTATATTATGTACTTCATAAGTAATTAACTCCCACTGCGCATGCGCATCATGGTTATAGCAGCTATTTGTCTGTCTGTCTGTCTCTCCGCATTTACTTTCATGAATCGCTGAGAACTAACCTTTAAAGTCGACCACTTTTAAATTTTGAGCTAGTTTCCGAGTAAATGCAGAGAAACGAACAAGCACAAGCTAGATGCAACGACCCTTACTTTCAAGTACATTGGTTTATGCCATACAGCAGTCATGTGATCACTTATAGTTTACGTATTTTCTTTTTATCAAAGCATCTTAGATAGTTAGAAGTTGAAGCAATCGGAAGAATCTTAGTTGTGTACTAATGCGCTGAGGGTACGCACCCTTGGTGCTCTAGTTCTAACAGTTGTTTGTTATGCTTTCTAAAACTTCTTCCAATAGAAAATTATTCAATTGGTCCTATTCATCACCATCAATGCCATTCAGTGTTAAAAGGAAATACTTTAAAAACCTTAGAACTGGTTGACAGAATCAAATCTCAAGTGAAAAACTTTTGGTAACAACTAATCTCTTGTGGAATCTTTATGCATGATGCAAGTTGTGAATCTATCATTTATTTCTTGAGCTCTCAAAAGTTCTTCCAATATCAAATTATTAAATTGGTCTCATTGAACAACATCTGTGTTATTAGTGCTAAAGGGATATTATTACCTTCAAGCTATTGGCAGACTGAAATCTCAAGTGAATAGCTTTTTAAATAATTCTAAACATGTACAATTTAGTATACGACTAAGAATGTTGAGCAATTGGGGGTGGAGGATGGGGAGGGTAACATAAATAACTAGAAGTGCAAGCTAAACATTAATAAGTAGGGTGCAACTGCCAAAGACCAATGAAATGCATACTGCTTTTGTCCCAGTTTCACAAACTAATCATTATGTGTACTTCAGTTATTACTTAAATACAAGACCCATGTACTCGTATTTATTCAAATACACATTGCAAAATTGAGTTATTTCCACTCATACCCACTCATTACAAATTTATAAATACTCATAAAGTACCCAAATCCTTTTTGAAGTAATACACCTCATGTCCATTTTCTCCTCCAATACATAATTATAAAGCAGTTCAGGCTGGAGTAAACTATCACACAAAGTCAATTACTAACCCTTTTTGCTGTCTAAGATTTGTTTGTGTGTGTGTGTGTATCAGAAAAAATTGCAAATAGTAAGCTTGTTTGAAAATTCTACAGTTAGTACATGTCAGAAATTTGCTAACTTCATAAATCTTCTAGGTCTACTTTCCTCATTGTGTGAATTAGCTGCACTTTTGTTGGATTGGATAAATAACATAGAACATGACAAAATTCACTTGGATAACATCCAATCAGTTAATTCCCAGTTTGTGGCAAGTAACGATTTATGAGTAATTTGAGAATTTAATAATGTATGTTTATTAATGTATGTTTAATCTAGTAGTAACAATGCTCACATACATCTAAGAACTGAATATAAACTTCAAATTCACTAGAGAAAATAATATTGTATGCTCATCACTACTTTCATACAATAAGCATAATTGGAATGTATTAATATTTTGAGTGGAATCTGTATGTATTTCATAAGTAACTAACCCTCATCACGCATGCGCGAGAGGGTTATAGTTATGCCTTTATCTGTCTGTTTGTCTGTCTGTCTGTCTGTCAGCATTTAATTTCATGAATCGCTGAGAACTAACCTTTAAAACAAGTATTTAAGTCGACCACTTTTTCAATTTTGAGCTAGTTTTCAAGTCAATCCAGAGAAACTTCAGCTCCAAACAAGCGCAAGCTAGGTGCAATGACCCTTACTTTCAAGTACATTGGTTTATGCCACACAGCAGTCACGTGATCACTAATAGTTTGCGTATTTTCTTTTAATCACGTGCGTCCTATGTAGTTAGAAGTTGAAGCAATCCAAGAAATCTTAGTTGTGTACTAATGCGCTGAGGGTTCCACCCTTGGTGCTCTATTTCTAAAAGTTGTTTGTTATGCTTTCTAAAATTTCTTCCAATAGAAAATTATTCAGTTGGTCCTATTCATCACTATCAATGCCATTCAGTGTTAAAAGGAAATACTTTAAAAACCTTAGAACTGGTTGACAGAATCAAATCTCAAGTGAAAAACATTTGGTGTCAACTAATCTCTTGTGGAATCTTTATGCATGATGCAAGTTGTGAATCTATCATTTATTTCTTGAGCTCTCGAAAGTTCTTCCAATATCTAATTATTAAATTGGTCTCATTGAACAACATCTGTGTTATTAGTGCTAAAGGGATATTATTACCTTCAAGCTATTGGCAGACTGAAATCTCAAGTGAATAGCTTTTTAAATAATTCTAAACATGTACAATATAGTATACGACTAAGAATGTTGTGCAATTGGGGGTGAAGGATGGGGAGGGTACGACCTTTTCAATTTTAATTTACATTAAATTCTTAGAACTTAAATAACTAGAGAGCATGCCGAGAGTTAATACTTGTCAAAAAAGCAACAACTCAATCTTCTGTTCTTCCTTGATACATTTTAATTTCGTTACATATCAATTCCTCAGTTAATTGTTGTGAATATGTATTACTAGACATTTTGATGTAATTATATTACAATTTCTTAAAATATTCTTGAAAAATTTAAGTGCCACAGGGTGTTATCAAAGCAATGTAATAATTAATTTCATTATTTGCAATATACAAAAATTAATTTTCGTGCAACATCCACCAGAAAATTTGGGGGCCATGCTCCCCCACATATATGGTTGGGATTACGAGCCCCCCATAGACTTCCTTGTTCTATTTCACTGAATTGTATAATATTTTCTTTAAGACTATAGACCACTAGCTATAAGTTCTAGGTCTTTGCACTGGATGAACAATATTTTAAGGATGAAATTAGCATATGTGCAATGTGAAATAACTTGATTGTCAAATATTTATTATTGGTGTAAAAAGGAAAATTATACGTGTGTGCAGAATCATTAAGTTTTGTGTTACAAGCATAATGTACCAATTTATTGCAGTACCTTCACCAATTGTAAAAATGTCATTCATTTTGGATTACTAGACTTAGAAATATGGCAATCCCTTAATTCTCCCTCAGTTTCTGTTGTTTTTCTAGGATTTATCATGTATAATGTATTTTATCATAGCTATTTTAATCACCTTGCTTCACAAATATGAACTTTTAGAAAACAAAAATATAGGGGATGCCAGCTGTTACAGTCCATTATTCATTTATCTATTACTGTATTTCAGCATATAATATGTTGATCATTTGTCCCTTTTGTAACCACTAATCAACCAAGTATGTTGAAAACGATAGAATTTGGAGTTGTGTTGTGTAGTTTATCAGTAACATGTTATTTGCTATGAACACTGTAGCTCAAGGGCAAAATCACAAACCTGAATGTACGTTTTATGACACAACATCACTTCTCAAACTGCCACCCAGTATATTGATGCTGTTCTCTATATACAGTACACAATGTGCTCCCTCTCCTCATGTTTATATACATATCTCTATATCAGTTCATAAGTGCCCAAGTCCTCACTCTATGAAGGGAATGCTCATAGGATTGTCTTATGCAGTTAGAGGCATCTCTGAATTGTATGCTGCTATCCTTGTTGGCTATTCCATTAGACAAAATTTACAATCATTTCTAAGCTGTGGCATGGAGTACTATCTTGTCAACATAGTTGTCTGTGTGGTGGGTGTAGCTATATATGTAGGTGTCGCCAGAATGTACAAGCTGAGAGAAAGTGATGAAGCTTGTCATGTACGGCGTTTCCTGAAGAATTCTACTCCAAAGAACCAAAATAAAATAATTGTTGTAGTATTTAATGAGACTTTAGAATTGTTTAATACGCAACTATTTGACAGAAATACAAAAATTTGACATGTATTAATGTAACAAAAGTGTGACTCTATTTCTTTAATGTTGTAAATTTAAATGTTTTTATATTCCATTAAATTATATTTTAATTACCAACTTGCAAGTTAATAATAAGTGCTGGGTACCTGTTTTAAAAATGATTTACTTAACATGGTAATAATTCATAACCAGCACCTTCAATCATTTGACGTTTTTCTCGCTAATACATAGTAAACTTTATTAACTTGAGGTCAGAAAATATATAATTAAAATTTCTTGACAAATGTATATTAAATGTTACCAAACAATAAAAAACACTTTAGCAAATAGCATAATACATGTTAACTCTAGTAGCTAGCTCTTACTTATATTTGTAATTTTTTTCTTTTTTTAATGCAAATGCAAGAATATATTTCTCTAGTTTTAAATGAATGAGGTTATTTTTTGCTTTTATTCTGAGGTTCTTTAGAATTGATGTTATTAACATTTTTGTCGCTGTATAGTATATCTTAAAACAAATGCCTAACACTTATAAACTTAACTTTCATATTATTGCATTGAAGTTATAATACTAAAGTTATTTCACAATCATTAGTATTTTATTGGGTAATTATAAAATAGTCAACCCAATAATGTCAAAATGCTCACGAAAACACTTTTATATTGCTTCTATTCAGCTTTCCTATGTAGTATGTGAGATAGTTTCAAAACCAAATTGTGCAGCCAATGTTATTGTTGTAACTTTGTTGACAATATGTCAGGATAGGCAAACCTTAAGTGACATAATTATAACATCAGCAAATTGAAATAAATTTGCCTTTGCTAATCTGTGGTGTTTTGTTTATTACGTGTGTTCCCACTCCATTCCCAAATTACCGTGTGGTTTGTCCTGAATAGCTGGTATTATTAAAAACCATTTTATATTTCTATTATAGTTTATTTATAAACATGCTTTAGAATATAAGATGTTTATTCTTAAAACGACTTTATAATGGTATTAACAATTGTAAATTATTTTCTCACTGGGAAAAAGGCAATAAACATATCCAACACTTCTAGCACACAGATACAGTAAAGTAAACAACGTGAGTTTTCAATACAATAAGTTCAGAGCTTAAAACAGGTAACACTACACTGTATACTTCCTCATAAGCAAAATACTTTCATTGCCAGTTTAACAGAAGAGTCTTTTTACTATCAACTTATACTTGATAAAATAGGACATTGTGAACAACTCTGCCACCATGTGTAGTAGCTAACAATAAATCAAATTATTTCACACTAGGAAATACATTACTGTGTTTGAGTTCACCGATCAATAATTTTGACTCCATGAAACGAGTCTATTAATACTATGTTAATCCTATTTCAGAGAACATAAAAATATGGTAATCATATAAATGTAATGTTGCTCATACAGTAACACCTAATTTACTGCACTGTTATCAGGCTCAAAGCATGATATGACCATAGCATGAATTGGATCTCTTGATATATAGTGTGCTAGCTGTATTACAAAACATTAATAGTGAAGTCTTTCTAACCTTTGTCTGAAACAACTTATTAAATTGTTCTCTGGAACATAATTCATTTACCACTCAATGTAAGGTACTAATTAGCAATTAAACGTTTAATAAACATTTGACACACAGACTCTGAGTGAATAAAGATTATCTCATATATCTAAAGTATCAGGACAATGGTAAAATACAATGGTAGTGCATGCCACAAACATAAATAAAACTTAGAGTTGAAAATGTAAAAACACTATTACTAAACGAACTCACTGGACCAGAAGCTGTAGTTTCCCATCTGTATACTCTGCAGTATATCCTAGTTTACTGCATAGTCTACCATGCTGTAGCACTCCATATGCTGCCTTAGTACACTTTAGTAGATGAACTAAAAAAGACAGACCCTGTATACTTCCATGTATCTATGGCAGTACCCCTGGTACATGTAAACTTGACACCATTTTGTATACTACCTGGTAAATGCCATGCAGACTATAAATCCTTTAGTAGATCACTCAGTATACTCCCATGTATACTTCACATGTTTCATCCAAGCATGCTCCATGTATACTCTGGTTATGAAACTATTCAGTATATTCCCATGGAAATGCTACATATACATACTTGTATACTCCAAATTACTATAAATAATGTTGATTTTAATTTATACATTCAATTCTAATCAAAAACTCATGAACAAAAGATATGATAGATTTAGTCTGATGTGAAAGAATTGTGTATTTCAGCAGATTTCTGAGGACATACCCAAAGACATTAAAATCTTATCAAAATTATAGACATATCAAGAGAGCACAAATACACCAGATCATAGATATCTGAAACATCACACATACTGTACTAAACTAAAGATTTTGCATATATCACTAACAAGATACTATGAATACATAACCAAACCAAATATTTTATTAAACAAACCAAAAAATTATCAGGCCTAAAAACAATACTTACTTACCACACAAAAATCACTTGTTTAGTCAAAGTAAAAATAAAAAATAAAAAAACACCTTATCACACAAAGAGATCCAAAACACTTTACCTAACTAGTTACCACAAATACTTTATATCACACACACACAACCAATAAATCAGAGATACTTTACCAAATTAATATATAAGAGATACTTAATCAAACCAAAAGATTTAGAGATACTTTACCAAATGAAAGATCAAGATACTTTACCAAGCCAAGAGATCACAGCTGATACTTTATCAAACAAAAAATTATAAATAAGTGAGCTGAACAACACAACATAGAGATATCTCAGCCATATTATCCAGAAAATCAGCTATTACATACAGCATGTGAAATTTTCTCTTTCAGGCTCTCGTGTGTGTGTGTGTGTGTGTTTTAGCTGTCTTTCAAAAGCTACCCTACAGGTCAAAGTTGCTACTGAAGGTAGTGGGGGTGGGTGGGCAGGTTACCATAGATATAGCTCTTATCATAGTTGCCAAGTTTATGACACTAATTTTAGGTACAGAGTAAAACCACACCCATCTTAGTGAGCCACACCCAAAACCACACCCATTTTAGTAAGCCACACCTAAAACCATGTCCATTATCAATAGACCACATTCCTTTCAGTTCCAATTTCAAATAATATATTTGGTGGTGAGGACTTTGTGTGTAGCTTTTTTTACAGTTAGTAAGCAGTTGATCAGTAAACAGTTAAACTGGAAGAGAGGTAAGGTCAGGGCAGCTGGCAGCTGGCAGCTAGTTTGGCACATGGGCAGTTGTAGTTTTGCTAGAGGGTGTGTGTGGCAGCTGTAGTTTTGCTCTGGCATCCAGTACAACAATAGGCTAAGTAGTAATTCTGGTGTGGTACATTGCAGATCTGATAATTCCGGTACTGCACAGGATGTTCCAGTACACTTGGCAACTATGTCTTATAAACACTTGCCTAACCAAAGAGAATCACAGACAATCAGATATTCACACACTCAATAGATCATGCATACTTGTAAGAACCAGATCATCACACTTTGATTGTAATCCTACTCTTCCACTTATGTTCTAGAACTTTCCCTTCATGCATGTGCTCTATGTGTTGTTTATGTCTTATTGTCATTCTCTGGTGATCTCAGAGGCCTGGCCTATATAAGGTTGGTCCTCTGAGTTCTCTGGGTCTCTTTTTCCTTATTTATTTTTGTACTTCCTCCTGTTGCTATCTAATATATCAAACTGGAACAGGGGTAATCTAACATAGGGAGTACCATAACTGAGAGGGAAGATAACTGGTGGCAGCCACTTGGATTAACTGAGACCTAACATCATGGTAGTAGCTGTGTTAAAACCTTTCCATTGAATGTGTAGTGCTTGAGTAGATGCAACTCCACATTGGACTGTATAGTTTGATCAGGAGACAAACTGTCTCTGTGTGTTGAAGAAAGACATTGAACAATTTTATGAGGAAAAGTTATTTCATGTGTACGGCCCTTGCGCGGCAAGCTAGCGTGGCCCCACCACATACAGCGTTGACTTCAGGTGAGCAGTAATAGCGTTATATTTTTAGTGAAAGTGCAGCAACCTATGGTGGCCCTTTGGTTATTCATATTGCTGTTACACTGCACGTGGTAGTGGGTAAGTGACATTATGATGAAATAACTTGTATTAATTCCCTTAGCTATATCAACGCATACCTATAATATTAATAGTACGCGATGTTTGGACAGGCATACCGCTGTATTCATCAGGTTAAAAAAGTAAAGTGAAATGAACTTAAACTTTTCATTTCAATTTCATTTTAACCGTGTGAAGACAACGGTATGCCTGTCAAAACATCACATACTTTTAGTATATAGTTATAAAATTTAATATAAGGGAACAAAAACTATATATATAGTACTTATTACCTGAGTCAGAGTATGATATGGCAGAATATTTCAAGAGCAGGCTAATCTATTTTCACTAGCCAGAGGCTGAGTGAAAATAAAGCCTGAGAGTGAAATATCTTGCCATATCACTCTGACAAGTGTAATAAGTGGTTTATTCCACACTAGATATCTTTACTACTGTAGTTAGTACTAGAGGACTTGTAACTCACAGGCTAAATTGGAGGGGCTACCCACACCCCCAGCTGATATTTTAGCAGCTGTTGGTTGGTGTAGTAGGCTACAGTTTTAGCTGTAAAACCAAAAAATTGAAAAGTTTGGCTGGTTGCTATAACTACAAGGGTAATATGCTTGCACAGTACAACATGAAATAACAGCATGAAATATCAAAATAACTGCTCGAAATATCTTCTGTTATTTCATGGGTCATGTATCTAAAGATATCATTGTGAAGATATCTAGGGCAGAATAAAAATATATATCAATTGTGTGAAATGTCAACTATACTTATTTTGTAGTAATTTGTAATCATAACATTAATGTATTAAGAATACTATGCTACCTTTATTACTAGTGGTGTGCTTGAGCACAATAATGGCTAGAGAGGATCCCGTACATAAACCTAAGAACTGTTGTATCATTAATTTTAACTTCTAACACTGCAGGTATACTAATAAACAATAAACGGTCAAGTTTTTAAGTTATGATTTTAACTTCCAACACTCAAGCTACTAAAAAAAAGTCGAATTATGATAGGGTAAAGTGGATTCAATGCTTTCGTAACGGAAGCGGCTAAGGAGAGGAGTCTTTGCCGCATAAGGAATAATTGCTGAGCAGGAAACATTGCCGCAAATCTTAACCCTACATATGAATTTTTTTTTTTGGTGGAATGGCTCTGTGTTGCTTGTCTAAAACATGAAAGCACAAGACTATTCCCAAGTAGTGCTTAACAAAAGAAAGCAATTATTTCTCTGAAATTTCTTTGCAAGATTTTTGTCTTTTGCTGCAGCAAGCTTTTTGTGGTAGCTAACTTTATCTCATTTTTAGCTAGTTGTGTATGTACATATGTCTAAATGAATAGTATGGGGCTCAGGATCAGGATCTCATTTAGCAATAGCTACATGAGATCATTATAACTCAGTGAAATTGAATCTAAATGTCCTCTTTCATCGTGTTATTCTGATCTTGATAAGCTAGCTAAGCACACTGTTCATTCTTGGGAGTCATTTCACCATGTCCAGTACTTTAAATTGAAACTTGTAATATTGTATTATTCGATTAGCCTATTCAATATTTAGGCAACCATTATAGCTGGCTATAGCTGACATCTGTCTATTAGATATTTAGCATAATATATTCAAATTATTTCGAATTAAAAAGTGGTCTTCAATTACTCTTTGTAAAATGTGGTACCTGCAATATTCAATCTAGATTAGTATATAGACAAAAAAAGACTAGAAGAGACTACGATAGAGAGACTAGAAGAGACTAAAGAAACTAGAATAGACTAAAGTCACTAGAAGAGACTAGAGACTGGAAAAGAATAAGAGACAAAAGAGACTTGAAAAGATTAAAGAGACTGGAAGTAACTAAGAAGACTAGAAGAGACTAAATGGACTATAAAAATACTAAAGATGCCAGAAGAGAGTATAAAAACTAGAAAAGACTAAATATACTTGAAGAGACTAAAGAGGCTAGAAGAGACTAAAGAGTATAGAAGACACTAAAGAGAAGAGACACGAAGAGACTAAAGAGACTAGAATAGAATAAAAAGACTAGAAAAGAGACGAAAGAAACTAGAATAGACTAAAGTCACTATAAGAGACTAAAGAGCCTAGAAAAGACTAAAGAGACTAAAGAGACTAAAGAGACTAGAAGAGACGAAAGAGACTGAAAATACTAAAGAAGCATGAAGAGACTAAAGAGACTAGAAGAGACTGAAAAGACTAGAAGAGACTAATAAGGAGATTTAGCTACATTCAACCAAACAGAATGATCATTGCGTTTCCACCCAAGGCTTTCAATGGTAGCTTCTAAATGATATTGTGTTTTAAACTCCTTTGAATACGGTGATAATATTGATTTTTTTTGACAAGAATTTGGAATATTGCCTTCTTACAAACTCAACATCAAAAACTCTTGAGGTTGTGTCACAACCTGGGAAGGCATGAACAAAGAGCCAGTTACAAAACACAAATCATCAGTTGATATTGTACTTTTGTATCTCTACCTTTAGTGTCTGAGCAATAATACTGTTGTAGTCTGCATTGGTATGCAATGCAGTAATAAATATATTGTCAACATTGCCAGCTGCAACAGCAATGTTGTTTCTATAATATTGTTATCTTCTCCTAGCACTTTTGAAGCCACAAATCTGAATCATTTCAGTCAAATAGTTGTACTTCTCTGTGTGAGGAACAAAGCAATTACACAATGAGTGTCTTATATCAAAACACTTTGAGCAAATACAAATGATGTGTCTGCAAGTAATACCAATTTGCAGTAGAGTAAGGACAGCACAAGACCTAACTGCTTGAAATTTGGCTTGCCCAATACTAGCAACTTTCCTTTTTGCTCTACAAAAAAAAATTAATGTACTTGTTTGCTTGGTACTTCTTCAGGGAATTATTTGTCTGTTGAATTATCTTAAGAATTTTAAACGATCATAAGAATATTATCATCTCTTCCCGTCTTATCAGTTCTCATGAGACCAGAATTACTTACCTCTAGAAGCCTTTCATAACAATTATACCGGCTGTGGGGTCGTAAATATTAATTGCTTTTTTATCTTTTAAGTAGGCTCAACAACTTGCCCTGCATCCTGACATAACACTACTATGGTTAATTATTGATAATGATGAATTTACAGAGAAACAGACTAGCCATTTTTACTTTCTTCAGATACATAGCATCTTTTCACAAGTTCTGTTTTGATACTGTTAGTTTAATAGAAGAATGTCAATTACAAAGAACTATTACATTATATCTCTACTCTGTATGTTGTTCCAAGCTCTCCAGAAAGTCGTAAAACTCGTGAGCATCTTGCGCTCTCCTTTACCTACATAGTCTATAGTAAAAGCTAACATGATTTTTAGATAATGTAAATCTCACATAAAATTGTCTACCATTGAGAACTTTTACAACATATCTAATAATTCAAAAAAATGTGTGCCATACCTATACCTGCTGTGCACATACTGCAACAGATGGGGAAGACACAGCTGATGGGTGATTAAGTAATTAAAATGCTCCAACAATGAGTCTATTTAGCATCATTATTTATTAAGCACTTAACATTATTCTTCAAAGCACTAACAACCACACTTTTGTATAAACATTTAAAATAATATGTGCCTGGATATCTAACATGGTATAATAAATCACACATTTTCCACCTACCTTGTGCCTTTTGAGTATTATGAGCAGAATTGTGACTATCTTGAACTAATGTCCATTTGCAAAATATATGCAGCATTCCTAAGTTTAGCACTGCAATGGAATACTTAATTACATGGTCAAGCATGAATTGTAGTGGTAACTTTCAGCTGAAAGGGTGAAGTATATACTGGTCAATTGGTATAGTTCAATAAAGCCTTTTGTTATCTAATTTTGGACATTACTAATTTAAGTATAATATTACAGAAAAAGTATGGTGTCCTCAGCCTCTCCAGACCCTGCCCTCAGCCTCTTGTGTTGTGCAGTGGTGGATTTAGGGACTTCAATGTGAAATTATGATTTTTTATCTACATATTTTTTGCTTGAAATGTAAGAAACTTCTTGTGGGGTGACTTGTACCAAAGGCAATCTCCTAAGCTTAAAATTACCTACTAGTATGTAACTCATACTTTTATTTTTTTTTAATAATTTGATGCAGGGCATATTGGACAGGGCCAACTAGCCAACTAGGGCTATTACAAAGGCCTTCCAACAAGAAAGAACACATACAAGTCAAAGAAACATACACAGAGACAGACAATAAAGTTTAGTTACTTTAATTGTTGTGCACTCATTTGTTAGTAAAGTTGTGGTATTATTTTGGAATCCTACGGCAACATTTAAATAAATGTTTTATTGAATGTCTTACCGAAATGATAACACTGAAAAGCCACATTCTTCTTTTTCATCATATATCAGCAATTGCCTGGTGGTTGAAGAAAGCATTTAAAAAATGCATGCAAACAGCAGTTTATTTTGCAATTTGATAAGCTTGGAGATATATAGCACTACATTACCTTGGTATTAAATTAATCCTTGGCAAAAAGATAGCTAAAAAAACAAATGGGATTTACAAATATGTTTGGGTAGAATGAAGGCGCAGTAAAGGTCAAAGGACATTTCAATGAGTCCTAACTGTTTGCTTAGTCAGCATTATTGGTTTAAAGTGCACGGCAACGATTCCTGTTCCTAGTGTCTTTCATAGTAACCACTCCTTCAACTGTTTGAAAAGCAACAAAAAACAAGTCACGTTATTTAAACGTTTTCTTTGTGATAATCTTTAGCTAATTACTAGTTGTAACGCACAATACTTTCACACAACTTGCACACAATTGAACGTACCTAAACCAAGACTTACCTTCGTAGTTAGTCTAGTGGACAATGAATTTTCAAGTAAATACTATTGCGTAGGGCATATAACTGACAAAATAGCGTATTAACTTACCACCGCCACTAACTCGAAACTCCAGTAAGTTTTTGAGTTTTACCTGTACCCACACCACAAAAGAATCCGAAGATTTGTTTAGTGAACTTTGGGACGGGTCAAAGACTGAGCAAACACAAAAATACGAGAGGGTCAAAGTACAAATTGTTTGACTTTAAAAAAATAAAAAAATAAAAAAATACAAGGTTTGAACCTAACCATGCTTACCACTGTAGTAGCCAAATTGCTGTGTAAAAGCAGCTATAATAGTTAGTTAAACGTTTACTTTGTGCTGTTCTTTAGCTAAGTAGTAACTGTAACGCACAACAATTTCACACACACTTGTTCACTGGACATACCAACACACAAGACTTAACATATCGTGGTTAGACTATCGGACAATGAATTTTTCAAGTAAGAATGGCAGAGTTGCGCGTATCATTATGACAAGTAGCGCATTAACTTACCACCGCCACTAATTCGATTTGAATAGAAAATAAACTCTGGTAAGTTTGTAAGTTTTAACTACTACACCCACAAAATAATTCAAAAGCGGCAAACAATTCAATTTCTTCGCATGATACGGGTAAACATCGTTAAATCATGATACTCTGTTTAGTGGCGTATGGGACGAGGTCGACTCCTAGCATGAATGCCCTGGGGGTTTTGCTGTTGATTGTTATTATTAATTCCAAAGTTTGAGAAAGCTATAATATATAGCTTTATTAAAGTATGAGCATCGAAGTTTCAAAATGTCAGAGAGAGCTCATCTGTTACAAAATACTTCATCTAATTCACTGTGGATTAGAGGATATCAAAGAGACTTATCATTGTTCAACGATAAAATATTACTTAACACATTTGCTCAAGAATAAACATTGCTCAAACAGTCACTTACATTGAAAACAATCACAAGACCATCACCAGGAGCTTGAGCTTTCAATGTCATATTATGCCTCAATGACAGTACAAATCCCTCAGACTTGCTCTAGCATGATAATGAATCTATTGGAATAAGGAATTAATTATGGCAAATTTTCTGGTTCTAACAACTAATTATGTTAATTAAAACTTAACCCTGGCGTTGACTTTTTTGAGTCCTCATCATGGTTCAATTCTATGATATTTTTTATTGCTGCACAACAATGAATCATTCAAGTATTATTGTTAGAATGTGCTACACTATTTTGAGATTCCAATTTAAAGTTTAGTATTTCACAGGATAATATTTCTATAACTCTGCTATGAAGTTAAAAAAGGAGAAAATGACAATTGACTAATTGCTTTTCATGAAATTTTGGGCTCTTAAGAATTATGACTATAAAGAAGAAGAATTAAGAATATTTTTAATTCTGCATTGTTTAAGTAAAAGCTGAGTAAGAGAGAGAACACATCTAAGAAGAAGAAGCAATGAAATAACTTTCATAAGTGCTCCTCATTTTGAAGGCAACCTTAGAGGAGTATGATAACTGACAATTATGTGTAAAATACATTTGGTAGTGGTGTAAGCCATTATAATATGGACCTCATGCTTTTTCTAAATCGTTCTTGTTAAGTCCAAATAATGACCATAAATAGAAAAAAAGCAATTCTATATTATAAATAAATTCTGAATTAAGACTTTTTTTAGAAAATTCACAAAAAGCTAGTATAAGATACAATATTATCGCTTACCTTTCAGCATTGGGAGTATTTAAATCCCTTGATATGATGTGTGCTAGTTGTATTTAAAAAACATGTATAGTGAAGTCTTTCTAAACTTTGTCTGTGACAACTTATTGAATAGGATGTATTTTCTCTCTTTTATTGGCTTTTTTTAAACAATACAGAATTAAAATAATATTTGGATATTGAATCCAGGACCACTTGATTAATGCACAAGCGCTCTGCCACTGAGCTACAACAACCAGCCGGCAAATAAACACTCCAATTCTGTATTTATACCGTCAAAGGGTACTCTGTGCAGTTTCACTCTCAACAGACCAACGAAAATTCTATTTCTTCAAAGACTCATCTTATCCGTTAACTTTTTTACTCCACTAATTTATCACTTCACATTTTCTTTCTCAGCCTTCTTTTACTCATTGTATTCTCTCAAATCATAGGCTTTTTAAACAATACAGAATTAAAAATATTTGGTTGCCACCAAAAAGAAAAAAGAATCTTTGAAAAAAGAGAATTTTCAGTTGGTCCGTTGAGAGTGAGACTGTAGCATAGCAGTACCCCTTAACAGTATGAATACAGAATTGGAGTGTTTGTTTGCTGGCTGGTTGTCCTAGCTCAGTGGTATAGCTAGCGCTTTTGCGTTAAGCAAGCGGTCCTAGGTTCGATTTCCACTGGCGACAAAATATTTTTAATTCTGTAATGTTAAAAACAAACAAACCGGTGAATGAGAGAAAATACTTCTAATGAGTAAAAGAAAGCTGAGAAAGAAATTGTGATGTGAACTTATTGAATTGTTCTCTGAAATATTAATGTCATTTACAGCTAAATTTAAGGAACTATTAAACAAAGAAACTAACAACATATTAAAATTGTTGACAAACAGAAACTCATTGAATAGGGATTATCTCATGTTACTAAAGTATACAGGACAATGATAAAATACAAAGGTAGTGCATGACACAAACTTAAAAAAATAACTTAGTGTTAAAAATATAAAAAGCACTATTATTAGCTAAATGATGAATCGAACTGTTTAAATGAAAATGTTTGCCACTCAAAAATTATTAATAGTTAAAACAGATCATGTATTTTATAAATGTTTCTCTTCAGTTTTGGAATAATAATCTTCAGCATATTGATAGATGTTGCATATCTCATCTCTTTGACGATATTTGTATTTCTTGGAAAAATATGAGTAAATTATCAAAGTAAAAGCCACCAGTAATAAATTCATTCCATAGTACAGCACACTACAACTGCTGTGTGATATTGGAAAATATATGAATACAAGCAATAAGAAAGCAGCAATTGCTTGAAAGACTCCCTTTATAGCAAATGACAATCCAATAATCAATCCCTTCATTGGTGGAGGACTCTGAGCACATATGAACTCATAGAGAGCTGTATAAAGGAATACATTAGATATACCATACAAAGCCCTTGGAAGAAGAAGTAAAACTGGTGGTATCATTAAATCAATATGTGTTATGACATGCTGACTATACCAATCAGCTTGAGTGTCATAGTAGGTATAGTTAGATCCAAAATAAGTATACACATAGTCGGGACGAGTAAATACACACTGTTTTTTGACCAGTGCAAGTGGAAGGTTAAAAGCAGTTATTGACATCAAAGTCAAAATCAAGAAAAGAATGCCTATACCAAGTCTTCTTAACATATTAATAGAGTAGCAATATTTAAATTGCCTAAAAAAGAACAAATGTATTGGAATTAGTACCACAACTATTAAAGAAGATAAAGTGTTGTCATCAAGGATATAATGATAAGGTATTGAACTTGTTTGAAAATTTTCAACATACCAATATAATGAAGAATCTACTGCAAAAGTTGCCAAAAATACTGGGCATAAACACAGTAGGATTTTTAAAATTCCATAAAATGCTTTAACATTCTCTACATTTTCTGTAGTGTATGGACCTCCATATTTAGTTTTTGCAAGATCTAGTCCAGTAGGTATCTCATCTTCACAGTATGTAAAAGCACTACGTTGAATAGGAACTTTATGTTGTCTCGCAAAGCTCGTGATGTTATAAACTAATTTGTAGGGATTAATTCTGGCTGGATTTATGAGAAACCAATTCTTTTTGCGGTGAGCTATACATAAAGATACTATAATTGTAACAAATGAAGATGTTGTAAGTATGCCAAACAGACATAAACTTATGATTGGTTGAACTTGCAACATGTTCCATGGCTGTACAATCACAAGTTGTACAAGAGAATATATCCACACATACCAGTAGATGAATATACTCTGATATTCTGCTGGCGATTCATAGAGTTGCTCCATACCAAATTGGATAACATTAGCATTGAATCCAATAAAACTGACATTAATCACCAAATAAAATATTACACAAATTGGTATTATTCCGATAAAACCAACATAATATGCAATACCACCTAGCCCTACATTTGAAATTAGAAGTGCAGGAATATCAATCACCATGATTAATGTTATTCCCACTATAAAAGCACATACAATTATTCTCAAACTGTTAATTATTACTTTGTATCTGCCAACAACATTGTCTGCTAAATATCCAGCTAATGGATAGAAGCACAGACTGATTGCATTCCCAGCGTATATCAATGATACAATCCACTGTGGAAAAAAATAGAGGTATTTGCCTGGGTAGCTCACCAATCTATATAATATTCCAATACAAAAAATCCAAACTAAGCAGATCACAGCTGCCTTGGATGAGACACAGGTTTTCTTGAATTTAAATCTTGCTAACACTTGCTCCAAACTTTTTATTTTGTAATTATTCAGTAGACTCCTTCTGGTTACGTTTTGTATTTCGAATTGCTCACTATTCATCTCCAATCTTCAATATGTAGTCAATCAGACATCAGTCGTTTATTCTTTGCAGTGTTGCTTCAAAATTTATAGCCCACTAGCATGCCTGTTTAGGTCCACTTAGATCTAGCTATATCCCAAAAATTAGGCCTATCATTGAAATTTACACAACTATCATCAACGTCAGCATTTCTTATACCACCTCATGAAACTGATTAAAAACTTTGAACTGTTTTTTTTTTTAAAGTTGATTAATATTGAAATATACTAATTAATTTCAGACTTACAATTGTGCACATCACAAAAGCAATATCTGTATGCTACTGGAAACTTGTTCACTTAAGAAAATCAAAATTGATTAAACATTATTAAAAAAACTTACGTATATTACTCACTCTTTGGTGCTGATGATTTGCATGTGACAGTAACTCTGTTTTATTAAACACAATTCAGGTACAGTTTTTATAAAAACAGCACCATATTTCTATGTAGTTCATGAGATGAATAGGATCAATCATTTCCTTTCCTAAACATTATTCAGTGTAATTATTTGAATGGAATTTATTAACATCTGCACAAGTGTTCATTTAAACATATTTATTGTTAAGTTCTTCTAAACTATTCTCAATAGTATATTCAATTGGTCCAATTGAACCTAATCAATGCTATTCAATGTTATAGTAAAATTAATTATCAAAGTATTACAGATGGAAATCTCTAGTGAATAGCTTGTAATAAAGAGTAAAATATTATTGTCCGCTATCTATATAATTCAGCGAAGCGAGCGGAGCTGACTCTCTAATGAGTTCGCGATATAATATATTTAGGTCTAGAAATTGTTTTTGTTCTTGCGTGGGCGTACTGTGTACCCTTTCTCCTACGCGCTTGCGCGGGCCGGGTAACCTTCTTAGCAACATTTTGTTTTGTTTACTCGCCGTACAGTAGCGATGCCCAGTAGACAAAACGTTAGAAACGCTCGGTCAAGAGCTTTGAGGGCGTTAGAAACTCCAGAAGAAAAAAAGTAAGGAGAGAGATAAGAAATGAAAAAGACAGGGCAAGGAGGAGGAGAGCTAAAACGAAACAGAAACAGGTAGCAAAGTAAAGAATCTTTCTTTTTGAAAAGCCATTAAATGTTCCTAATTTATTAGACTATTCCGGAGGATTACTGTACCAATCAACTTTATACAGCTGTAGACTCAACTACTCTTGAAGACACTGAAAATGCAGCCACACCATCTGAACAAGAAGCTAATATCCCCACTACTTTTTGTACTGCAAGAGGAAGGAAAAGGCATCTATCAGAGGACATCCATTCATTCCTTCATAACGTGTATGGAGAAGTTTCCAGGCACCAAAATGAAATTTAAGTCATTGGAATGTTGTCGTTGTAGCCAGGATAAACATATCCCTAAGCTCTATTCAGCTCAAAATAACATTCCTGGAAACATTCCTCCACAATTGCAGGTTAAATTTAATGTAAAACTATAAAAATTAACCTAAGTCTAAGATCTACATCCATTTAACATACTCTGCTCTCCCTCTGAATATGTTATAGTACCCAAACAAACTCTTTATTTTTATTAAACCACAAAGTTTACATCAGCTATAACTGTAATGATGTATGAAATTTTTAATTAAATAGCTGTATATTCTGTCTAAAACACCAGCCAATAACTTTACTGGTAAAATAATTCATTATTCTTATATTGTGGTATAGAATAGAAGCACCAATGATTCTATATGAAACAACAGACAGACATAACATTAACAACATCAAAATAAATAACTGTATCTATAGCTGCAATTACAGGGAACATGCATCGCTCGCTTCGCTATTATGTGCTATTCGAGCGCACCACTAGTAATGTGTCTGACTACTTTCACGTCGTTTCATGCCCCTCCTATGGCCCGCGCGAGACTAGTGGTAAATTCGTGTGTAAAGGTTCGCATGTCGGGCTCATTTGGCGGGAATTGCTAGTATTTAAAGTATAGTATTGTTTGTAGTGCCAGTCGGACCGCGCGCGTAGCCAGAACTTCACGGTAATCGAGATTTATTTTTTTGCCCCGCAATTGGCGCGTTCATGTGGTTTCCAAATGATCATTTCGTATTATTTTTATATCTTAATGATGATGCAAGATTAAATATCCAAATTTGGTACTGCAGTGCACTTTATATAGGCCTAACTTTCTGCCAAAGCATATGGCCTGGTTTGCCCTGGAATGCTGATAAGAAGCCACCATACCCAAATTTGATTGAGTCATAAAGTCTTTGGACAATCCAGTTTTGCAGGTATGATCAACAAAAACCCATCAAATTTGCATCTACTAAGTATTATTGCACAAAGTAATTGAAACAGATTTTGTGTCCCACACATAGAAACAAACCAAAAACAAAAACAAAAAACGATCTATGGTATGACAATAGATTTTTATGTAGTACTGCATCACTTGACTTTTCATGGTGCCCAGTTCTCTTCCTTCTAGTCTTCACCAACTCTATGAAGTAAGCATAATACATGTATTTAAAATATTGTAATGTGTGAGAACATATTAATTGCAGGTATGGCTAGCAAGGACAGGAAATATTCCAAATTTCACCCACAGCGACCATGCAGCAAGTGTCTTTTGTGTGGTAAGTCCAATGCCTATTATTCTCACTATCAGACATGGTCTGAAGAGGAGAAAAAGTTTTTACTTACGCACTGGGGGAGTGAACCAGATGGAAGCAGTTGCATTTGCATAGCACATTATAAGGAAGCCCAACGAGCACATCCATTGGGGTATCGTCCTAAATGGTCCACACTGTAGGCTCGCGACGCCTTGGCGCTTTGAGGATACCTTAAAGGTAGCAATAGTCGCTGCCACCAGAATATCCAACCTGAGTACGCAGCCTAAGCTAGCCCTTAGTCTGACTTATCAGTTCACTAGGATTTAGTGTAATTGGATACTGAAGCTGCAATCATTGCAACAGGGTTTATATAGGTGACATTACACGTGTATGATAACAAAGACAACTCTAGCTAGCAAGGGCTACCAGCCCACACGTGTATGATAACAAAGACAACTCTAGCTAGCAAGGGCTACCAGCCCACTACTCTACAATTCATTAGTAACACACGCATGCCCCTTGCAGGGCCCATACAGGAAATATCACATTGTACACACACACATCACAACACATATGAGTTCATAGTTCGTATCATGTGGGAGGACCTCGCTGTTCTCCCACATCTCCCCCCTCCTTCTTTAGACAGGTGCCCTCGGCACAGATTTCTTCAACAGCAGCATGACATCTGCTGAGTTCGTCAGCGACAACATTCAAGTTTCCAGCCCTGTACACCATCTCGAAATCGAATTCGCACAGTTTGAGAGCCCAGTTCAGGATTCTCCTGTTCTCTTGCTTGCCTGACCTGAGGGAAAGCAACCCTTTATGGTCGGTGATCACACTTAATTTTCGTCCATACAAGAAGTACGAGAAATGGCGGATGGCTTCGTACACAGCTAGGCCCTCCAATTCTTGGGCACTATATCTTGACTGAGATCCTTTCAGCTGGCGCGAAAAGAACGCCACCGGTAGACAATTCCCTTCTCTCTTCACTGACAACACCGCACCAACCCCTGTAGAACTGGCATCACACTCAAGCACAATACATCACTATTACATGGCACATACAGACACACAGAATCACATAACTGGACACACAATGCATGAAAAGCCTCCAACATAGGCTCAGTCCAACTCACGGTCCCAGCCGAAAGCGAAGACGTGTGGGGCGTCAAGAGGGCCGACCAACGGTGAAATCCCCTGATAAATCTTCTATAGAAGTTAACCAAACCCAAAAATGCCCTCAGTTGCTTCCTCGACTTTGGCAACGGATGGTCCCGAATAGCCTTCACTCTGGCTTCTGGCACAGAAATGACACCATCACCAACTTGGTGTCCCAAAAACTCCAACCTCCTTCTTCCAAAACTGCACTTCCCTCTTCTGCAGGTCAAACCCGCCTGCCTCAATACCTCCAACAACTTCCGTAAATGACCCAAATGTTCTTCCCAAGACTTCGACACAACCAAAATATCATCAATATAAACCTTGCTAAAGTCCTCACAATCAACCAAAACTCCATCCATCAGACGTTGGAAAACCGCCGGAGCATTCGTAAGTCCGAACGGCATCCTTACGAACCTAAACTTCCCGAATGGACAGATGAAACATGTTTTGTCCCGATCTTCTTCCTCCACAGCCACTTGGTAGAACCCCTTCGCAAGGTCCACCTTCGACAGGACACAGCCACTTCCCACGAGTTCTATCATCTCCTCGAGCCCCGGTATGTAGTAAGGCTCCTTCTTCGTAACAGCGTTAACTTTCCTGTGATCCACACACAGGCGGATCACACCATCTGGCTTCCTGACAGGTACTAGGGGAGAAGACCACTTGCTATCACAGCGTTCGATAATCCCTTGTTGTAATAAGTTCTCTAGCTCCATCTTCACTTGGTCGCGAATCCCCAATGGCACCGAATATGGCACTTGACGTATGGGATCACAGTCACCCGTGTCAATAGACATTGTAACTCTGTCAGTGTTCCCGGGTCTGTCTGAGAACACGTCTTTAAAGTCATCTAGAAGTTCTGTCAGCTCACACTCGACATAACCCTCACACACTCCACTCAACATGCTACTCTCTTCATCCACCTCCTCTAACACTACATCTAATCTGTTTATACGCACTCTCTCCTTAAACCTTTTTATACAATTCACATGCACCACCTTATGGTGTTTCTCCTTCCCTATCTTCGCTATTTTATTATTCACCTTCCCCTTCCTCTCAAGCACAACATACGGTCCTTCCCACGAATCAGACAACTTACAACTCATACCCGGTATACGATACATAACCTTATCCCCCTTCACGAATTCCCTCAACTTAGTCCCACTATTTAAATACTTCATCCTTGTTTCTCTCCCCTTAGCCATCCCCAATGCGGCATAATCTCTCACTACTTCAAGTCTCTCAGACATCTTACACACCCAATCACACACATTTAGATCACTCTCCTCTGTCTCCATCAACCCATGATACAGTGCATCTAGCGGCGTTCTCACTCTGAACCTATATACTAGGTCGAACGGGCTAAATCCTGAGTCTGCATGGGGCATCTGCCTCAGCACGAATAGTGCAAAGTTAACCTGTCCTACCCAATCCAAACCCTGGTCTATGCCCTTCCCCAAAATAGCCTTCAAGGTACCGTGCATCCTTTCCACACAACCGTTACTCTCCGGGTGATATGGGGACGTTCTTATTCTCTCTATTCCCAACCATCCACTAAATTCCCTCATCAGCTTACTGCAAAATTGGCTACCCTGGTCAGATAAAATCAACTCGGGGATTGACGTCCTCGAGAAGATAGACCATAGACCTTCAACCACACTTCTCGCAGTGATGTTTCTCAAGGGCACCGCCTCTGGCCACCTTGTCGCTAGACAGACATATGTTAGAAGATATCGATTTCCACCCTTGGGGAGGAGACCCACTAAATCTATGGCCACACTTTCGAAGGGCTCGGCCATAATAGGCCTCTCAACAGCTGGGGCCTTCCTGGGCTTGGCCTTAGACTTTCTTTGACAAAGCTCACAAGAGCCGCAGTACTCTATGAGGTCTCTAGCCATGCCTGGCCACACAAAGTATTTACTCACCACCGCCTGCACTTTAGCCGCACCCAAGTGACCGTTCCCATCATGCCCTAACTTCATCACTCTTCCTCGATACTCTCTCGGCAACACCAACACTTCCCTAAACTCTTCCCAACCTACATACAATCCTCTCACTAACGCACCCTCTTTCCAACTAAACCCTCTCTCTCGCCTATCACCTAACTCTCTCCACTCCTTAAGACTCTCGTCCTCCCTCACTGCTTCTCTGAACTCTTCCCTGTCCTTCCCTATTGCTACCGGACCTATGTCCTGTGCAGCACTTACTACTTGCTCCATCTCTTCTCCCGCAGTGTCTGCTGATTCTAGTGAGGTTGCTACTCCCACCTCACTTTCCTTCTCACTCTCATCTGCACTCCCCACTCGCTCGTCTGCTACGTTAACAACATCTTCTTTCTCCCCTTCAACACTTTCCCCCATCTCCTGACTCTCTACCCGTTCCGGTACAATCTCTCTCAGCTCCACAATACTCCATTCATGCACCCCTTTGACCTCACTGTCATCTCTTTCCTCTTCCTCCTCAACTCTCTTCATGCTCCTAGTCATAACCTTAACCTCTGCTCTGTCAACCCCACTATATTCCTCAATGGCTCTCGCAAAAGCCTCGTACTCTCCCTTATCAGTAACAGTAAAGGGAATGATGCACACAGCACTCTCCTGACTGTCCTCGTCCACAATCGCTCTCACCCTCTTATAAAATCCCCCTATCACAAAGTCTGCCATAAAACTCTTACACTTTTTCTCCTTTTCCACTGACCCTTTCACATACACGTCCCCACACATCTGGGCATTCACAGGCACCAGCTCCTGTGGAACAGAACCTAGCTCAGCCCCTGAATCTACCAATATTTCGGCACGCACCCCGTTCACCAACTCTAGGGCAACGTTGCCACTGCTCCCACCTATTCCCAACATAGACATTCTCTTTGGCCCCCCCTACTTTCTTACTCGGACACTCCGGACTCCTGTGCCCCGTCTTCCCACAACTGTAGCAGGTAGGAGGCCTGGGTAAGTAACCCTGACTCTGCCTACTTGTGCTCCCCCCACTCTTCCTACATTCAAAGGACCGGTGACCCGTGTCACCACAGTTAAAACACTTGACTACGCCATACCCGGCTCTCTCTCCATTACCCCGTACGTCACTCGTACTCTTACTACTACTATACCCACTACTACTCCTCTGCTGCTGACTCTCTCCAGCACCCAACGGCTTATAATAATTTTCCCGCTGCCTTCCTGACAGCCAATCCTCTAGGGCTTCTCTCATCGCCCCCCAACTCTCTATCTTTCGCATCTCCATATAGGTCTTCCCGTGCTGGGGCAAAACCTTCCTCAACAAGGCCATCGCAACGACCAAAGTACAATCCTCCACGCTCTTACACTCTCTATACATACCACCCACTGTTCTCCTCAACCACTCTGCTAACTCTCCCGCACTCATACCCTTAAACGAATCTCCCGTCACCTCGAACAGCTGATTCCCGTAGGTAATCGCCGTCTCTCCTGCTGCCTTCAGCAGTATTCCCCTTATCTCTTCATAGCTCGCTCTCGCATCCCTAGCCTCAGCTACTCTAGAGCACAGTATTTCCGGCAACCTAGCATACAGTCTCTCTGGCCACTCTTTCACATTAATCTCACTCTCTTTCATGATTCTTTCGAACTTATCTAGGTACCCCCCTAACTCCTTGCCCTCCGTATAGTTACCCAATCCCTTCAACTTCTCACTCAGCAACTCTCGTCTGTCACGGGAAAAGTCGTCTTCCTTGCGGAGCGTCCGTCGTCTGTCATCGTCTTCTTGACGGTGGGCGACTGCATCTCCCCGTCTTCGGTCTCCTTCCACGTCTTGTAGTTGCCGAAACATGTCCACCAGGTCCTTCCTTCTTGCGTCTTCTGCCTCTGCTAACTCCCGTCTCCTGGCTTCCTCCGCTTCTCGTCTCCATTCCCTCTCGGCCTCTTCTTGCCTTCTCCTCCCTTCAGCCTCCTCAGCTTCCCTCTTCCATCTGTACTCCTTCTCTTCTGCATTTTGCTCCAACATCAACTGGAACAAGGTTACCATGTCTTTCGGGGGTCCCCCTTCTGTCCTTCTAGCTTGCTTTCTCTTCGGCAGCACCTCTGCTGCAGCCCTATCTTCCTCCATCGTTTCGCACACTTCTGCCTCCTCGCCTTCGCCTTCCTTTCCGTCTGACGAGTGTTCCTTGTAGTCTGCTTCCACCGCACGTCTCGGATACGGGGACCGCTCGGTTCTTCCTGAGGGATAGGTTGGCTTATACTCCTCTTCCGAAATACCAGGCAATCTCCGTGTTGACCTTCCTCATCAAAGGTGCGAACCCTCAGCGCTACTATACTAGTTATAATCATTATTCAGACCAATGAGGTATCAATAAAGCTGTGCAATGAAAAAGGTACATAGATGTAAATGCTGTCTTTTAAGAGAATCTAAACAGGTAAGGGACACACCCTGATAATTTCAACAAGAAACTTCAATTCAAGTACTCGGTTAACTTTTCAGCACAAAGCAAATCTACTGAATATTAAGGAAATGGAGCATTAAGGGTGCGAACCCTCAGCATTACTATACACTAGCTAGCTATTACAAAGATCAAAAGTAAATATATTTGGAGTAGTATGAATATGAATATGCCAATATGTATGTTCATGTATGTCGATATAAAGCTTGAGTAAGTCGAGCAACTCATGCAATGACTGCTTTCTCCATGAGAGTAACTTATCAGCGACACTCACCTCACCAGTAGTGTCAATGTGAAACTCCAAGCACTCATGCTAGGAGGCTAGAAACACTAGCCGGTTGGACTCGTGACGGAGCGTTGCTAAGAAATTATTGGCGGGCTTTTCACTAACAACGGGGAAAAAACTGTAGTTAACTAATTCACTTACTATTCTACATAATCCCATACTCACGCAATTCTCGCCATCATAGTTTCTCAAGGAGCCTTGCATTAAGCCTTTTAGACTTCTTTCAACCTGCCTGTAACAGATTTATTCCATAGTGTCCCGGAGACACGCGGTAATAGTATACGGACAGAAGGCACGCCCCCTGACCTTAGCAACACCTTTAAGCGGCGTTTTTTTCGAAATCAGCAATAATAAGTTTAGCAAAAATACTGAAGTGTTGTAGTGCGTAGGGCGAAGACGTCTTGTGCCGCAGCTTCCAAATGAGGAGGACGGCATCCCAAGGACCCGTGCAACCTACTGGTAGAATAAATTAGAAAACTTTAGATGCGCATTTAGGCCGATTTTCCCAAACCGGTCACATATTATGATATATAAATGGTTGACAATATACCTTCTTCTTCCAAGCTCACAGTCTACTTCTTCTTCATTAAGCTCCATCTCTCCCAAACCCTTACCGGGAAATTTGAAGCACTCCTAAAAAAGTAAAACATTAATAAAATAAATAAATAAATAAATAAATAAAATAATTGTATAACATCCTCCAATATTATTTTCATCTGTTGGCATTGTATGTGTGTCTTTGCATATATGGCTCTCTGTGTGTGTGCATGTGTGTTTGTCTTAAGCTTTTCCATAAACACCTCAAAATTTGTATTGTTTCAATTGCGACAGCATAGCCAATGCTTTCTGTAAATATATAATATTGTGTGTGTGTGTGTTGAAGACCAAAACCAAAGCTAATTATTCCACTTGTCAACACTAGCTAGTCATTTCATCATCATTCCACATTTATACTTAGCTAGCCTCCACAATTCTTCTGTATTTGTACATGTGTATTATATCACTTTTACATATCACCTTGTTACTGTGTTATGTCATTTCTAACTCCTCATTGTTACACATACATCAGTATCCGTACTTATCAAACCACAGCTAATGTAGTACTAATGATGTGCTTCTGCACAACGGTGAGAGAGCTGGTCCGACTGATACTTAAATTGGAATGCCAGCCAATTATAATATTCATTTGTTAGTTATTTGTGCTATATTCTTGCAACACACAACACTTTTACACACATACATACTTGTTCACTGGATATACCAGCACAAGACTTGCATTGTATTCTCTTCATGACTTGACTATTGGATAAAGGATTTTCAAGGGGTAAGAATCAAGATTCTTAGGATAATACAGGTAAGCATTGGTAAACCAATGGATTAAGCAAACCACCTTTCTGAAGTACGCCAGTTTGAAAATGTTTTATTGTACCAAAACTCCAGTGGATAAAGCATTATGTTGTATTCTTGACTATTACACAATGGAATTTCAAGCTAGAACAAATCTGGTATGTAAGATTTATAACTGTGACAAAAGGCATATTAACCAAGATAACTTACTACAGCCACATGTAGAATAGAAAATGAACTCTGCTAAGTTTGTATGACCTCACTGCAAACTTCTCTCCTCTTCTGTCTCCGTAGCTCTTTGCCATGTTTTTTCCCTGGCATTATTTAAAAGTCTTTTCTCCAAATTTCTTGCACCTACGCTATTGTTAATGTTATAAAGTAGACTCCGGGGGTGGATACGCATTGACATCTTAGAACTTTGCCATGTATACCAAAATCTCAATTGAGACTCATTAATGAGGGTCTCACTTTGCTCGCCCAATGCTAGTTAGTGGGAATCCAAAATGGGGAACCAAATTTAGTACACAATCCCTGTCTGATTACTATGAATGGAAGTCTTAGACGACAACCGAGAGCCCAGTTTTTACGACCTGACTCATTAGAGGTTGACCGTGCACGAGTATTTGTTTCATAGTGGGATGCAATGGTAGTTCTACAGGTAGTGTGATCTGTGGTATGCCACATGTCATTCTACGATCCCTTCCTTACAATCATGATTACTAAAATGATTACTAGAACACTTGTCAGTTCACTCTATACTTCTCATTATACGATACACTTTTTACCCTCGCTGCTATAATTGTTAATATTGGACTAATTTTCCCATCAAAATATGCTATCAAAATATGCTATCATTTGGTTGTTTATATAGTATAAATGGAATAAAATAGTTAAACCACAGCAATTATCACTAGATAAAAACCCTCTCCGGGCTGGAGCGATAATTCTTCAAACCAATGGTAT
>WLWD01000419.1_pt1 | contig 98002 bp, 68 predicted proteins | sample 6712731 | NCBI WGS metagenome assembly WLWD01 (sample SAMN12718690, study PRJNA576275) | sponge metagenome | isolation source: marine sponge | host: Mycale hentscheli | place: New Zealand: South Island, Marlborough, Capsize Point | collected 2014-11-01
TCTAGCTACTACTCGCACTGTGCCTGTGCATGCTAGTTCTCCACAGGCTGGTCCTTCGGATTCTCCTGCTAACCCCGAGCTCAGGGACTTACAACCCCTGATCAAAGATTATCAGTTATATCTCTATGAACATGTAATATCATAAGATTATTCAATCTCTCTTGTCCCATTGTACTTCTTAAGTAATTTTTTACTTTATGCAGTGCACTAAATGGGTGCTCGGATGATGCATTGGTTGCAGGCACAATTAACACTAGTTTCATTACAGTACACACTTCACATAGTAAGTCACATTGCATCCTTTGATAAAATGTCATTACAAAGTCAAATTCTTGCTTAAAATCCTTTCCTGTTGCTGCTTTCAAAAGTAGTCTTTCCAAATTTTGATATATTTCATATCCGGGCTTCTTAAATCTGTCTCGTATTGTATTTATTGCCAGATCAACTCCTTCAAAGTATTCTTTCTTGTAATAGTTTCATTATAATAACTTTTAGTACTTCCAGTATCTTAAACTTTGCGATGGCTAGGAAGACGTGGCTCAATATCCAAAGGTTGTGAAAAGATATCAGCTTTTGCCAGAATAAGTCAAATGACTCATCATTTCGTACAATTAACAAAGTGTCAACAACCAATCTCGAAATTTGCTGTCCTTCAGCTGCCAAATATGTCTTTTTTTTGTAATGTTCGACTGAGATTGTCTCAACATTGCAGCAAACAAAAAATCAAAAGTACTCATTAGCGAACTCACTCCTCAAATTCTAGACTTTGTCTCAACATCTTTCACTACATCCACTGCTTCATCCCAGGTATCCAATAACACTTTGTAATTGTTTAGGATACTGAGCATAGAGTCAGCCCATACTGTCCAACGAGTAGGGCATAAGAGACAAATGGCTGGACTTTTACTACCTGTCACTAAATAATCATGGTCTGATTTCAACTCTTCAAAAATAGCATCACGTCTTGGTGACAATTGAATCAACTTTGTGATTTCACTGGCAGTTTACAATGAACCTTTTATGAATTTGGATTTTTTTTACAGAGTCATTTGCAGCAAGGTTGAGGGAATGGCTATAACAATGGGTAAATTCAGCAGGTGGCTCCATTTCATGAACTCTCTTCGCCAAACCATTTCTATGACCACTCATGGTGCTGCAACCATCGCAACATTGTCCCCTTAACCTGCTCCATGACAAATTAAGCCTAGTAAGAACATCACTTACCACTGAGAAAAGGGAAGCAGCATCTATTGAAGAAACAATGTAGAGACCCAAATAATCTTCGGACACTTCTAACTCCTCATTGATAGAACGAATCACAATTGTAACTTGTTCCTTGTGATATCATTTGTCTCATCTATCATAATACAAATAAACGAATTTTGGAAACAAGGGGTCTCTAAGAACCTGATAAGCCATAATTTATATTAGCTTGTTTTGTATTTCATAAGAAGTATATTTGTTATTCTTTCTCTGCAACAAATCACTTAGATCAGGCTCTTCCTTTGCATGATGCTTCAAAATCGGACTAAAATTCCCATCACTATCATCATCATGTCCACGAAAGGTAAACCCTGGTGAGCTAAAAATTTCATGCAAGCTAAAATTTTGAGAAACATTTTTCTATTAGTAGCATTTCCTGAGCATGTTGCCTACACAATAATGTGCCTATTGTTGTGGTTGTGGATGGTACAGTAATTACCATATCTACAGCTTCTCGATGGCAAGAACTAGTCTCATGTGACTTAAAGGCCAATGTAGCATCCTTTCAGTTTGCATATATTCTATTAATCTATACAAAATATCACTTAATGTAGCTAAAAAGAAAGTAAAAATTGAACTTACAAATGCTGCCTCAGCCTTAGAACAGGTTGTTGTTGTTTTTCCTCTTTAAACATCTTCAGGCAAGTAAAACAGAACACGCTGCTTCAATGGTTTAATCACTGGGCATATAAGTTTGGAGTTATACTCAATAGTCTTCCTTTTCTCAATAATTACTCTGATAAATCGATAGAAACAGCTATAATTGGTGTTCTCTCTGGTCCACCCAACGGTTCCAGAGAATCTGTTTTCTCAAGGAACCATACCACCAACCAGTCCTTTTTACAAGATTGCAACTCAGTTTGCCAATTTTCTGAACAGTCTCATAAACCCAAGTTTCATTCCCACCAGCCTCAGCCTAGATTTCATTCTGGTAACCATCACCATGGCAGCAATGACTACAACAGACCTCCTAGGTCCCATTCCAATTCCCTTCAACCTCATAGGCATTCCTATCATTCTCATTCCAATTCCCATCCTAACTCTCAGCCTCAACACTCTTCCCATCAGCATCATCAGTCGCCTCCCAGGCATGAACTAAGCTCGGTTACCTGTTTTAAGTGCAACCAGTTAGGGCACTATGCCAATAATTGCCCCATGGCTTCTGTTCCAGCCCAACCAGCCAGATCTTCCCATTCTCAAACCAGCCATTCCAATTCTGTTACAACTCAGCATTCCAATTCCACTCCACAGCAATCAGCTCCCATTCCAGTACCAAGGACCAATTCCAGACCAGTCAGAAGAATAGAATTTGCCATTCCTGATCCATTCCTAACTGATTCTGATTCCATTCCAGTACCTGAACTAGAACCTATGCACTTGAATTGTTTTGAAGATGAATTTGTTACTGAAGGCACAATTAATGGCATTCCTACTTCAATTGTAGTTGATTCTGGTGCTAGAATTTCCTTTATCTTTACTGATTTTGTTGATTCATCTATATGTCCTGTTTCTTATAAAACAATCTTAGGCATTTCTCAAGTCCCCAAATCAGTTCCAATTTATGAGTTACCTGTTACTTTGCCCACACTTGATGGCATTTGTCGTTTGGCAGTTGATTCAAGGCTACCAAGCAAGACTGCAATTGTTGCAACTCCTTGAATTTGTGAAGACTAACCCCTTACCAGTTCTATCGGTCACAAGAGCTATGCATGCAAATGACACTTTGGCTACTCAAGTTTCAGAAGCACTCCATGCCTCTGAAGGTGCCACACCCATTGCTCTGGATGATATTCCTGATGTTTCTGATTCTGTTGAATCTGCAGTTGACCATGTAGCAGCACAGCATAATGCCGTTAGCAGTACTGGTGTCACATCTCACAGCCTTGCTCCTGTTTCCTTGCCACATTTGCAATTTGACGGTGGTATCACAAGAGACAAGTTTATAGCATTGCAAAAAAGCGATCCTTCTCTAGCTCCTCTTCTATGGCAACATGCTCACAACAATGACAAGTCATTCTTTGTGGTTAATGACATGCTCATGTGTTTTACATCTACAGCTAATCATGTTTCTAATGCTCTGGTAGTTCCTCAAGAATTAAGGCATAAAGTTTTGGTAGCAGTACATGAAGGTTTGGGTCATGGTGGAGTAAACTCCGCCAGAGGCCTCATAAACAAGCATTTTTCATGGCCAAAAAATGGCAGCTGACATTAGAGCTCACATTCAGTCTTGTGCCAAGTGCAGCAAATTTAACAAATCTGGTAGAACAAAAGTTCCCATGGTAGAACCTAAAATAATTTCCGAACGTTGCGAAAAGCTTGCAGTGGACATTGTAGGTCCTTTACCACTTTCTAAGAATAAACTCAGGTACATATTTACCTGTATGGAATTGTCCTCAGGATTTCCATTTGCATTAGCACTTAAGTTATACACTGCTGAGGAAACAGCTAAAGCTATACTCTCAGTTAATTCTAATTTGGGCACTCCTCTTCAGACCAAGGCTCCAACTTTTTGTCTCTAATACTCTTTCTATTCTATAAGCATTTTGGTATAGGTAAGATTAAAACCTCGCCATATCACCCTCAATCTAACGGCCATTTGGAGAGATTTCACTCCACTTTAAAGAATATGCTCTCCAATTGTGTTGAGAATAAGCAAGACTGGCTGGTAGCACTTGACCTTGCAATGTACTTCGCAAGGAATTTGCTTCATTCTAGGCATGGTTTCACCCCACATGAATTATTATTTCTGAAGCCCACCCCTTTTGTTTTATCAACTCTAAAGTCTCAGACTCAGCTCCCACTGTTAATCTTTCACATTCATACGTGATTTGGACAACCAACTGGCACGCCAATCCCATCATGTCAAAAGTGCCCAGAGCTCTATGCACCACAAGACTCTCTGAAGAATCCAATTTGGCAGCTGAATTTAAGATTGGTAACTTAGTTTACAAAAGAGAACCTGGCATAAACAAATGTTTAGAGGCATCCTGGGATGGACCATTTGACATTACCCAACTACTGCCACCTGTGAATTGTGCTATCATTCCCAAGAAAACCAAGTCAAAGGTTGTCCATCTCTCTCAGGTTAAAAGAGCCACTCCTGTTTTCAGAACTCTCATCATTCCAGATGAGGAGGTTGAAGATCCCATCCCCATCAACATTACTCAGCCTGTGATCCTTGAACCCCAGCAGCAGTATCCACTTCCCTCTGGTCGAGCTCACCAATGCCAGTAAAGAAGAAAAATGGTGGCATTAGAATAGTCATAAGATTATAGGAAACTGAACGATGTTACTGTCCACAACCCTTTCTCAATGCCTTCAATTGATGACATACTTGCTCATATACAAAGTTTTTATCAAAGACGAACGTTTTAAAAGGGTTCCATCAGGTTCCTATGACTGAAGAAAACCCCTAACAGCATTCACCTGCTTGCAGGGTAAATTCCAGTATAGAGTTATGCCATTTGGCCTTACCAATGCCTCTTCTACTTTTCAGTTACTAATGCAGTCTGTTTTACGTGGCTTAGAACACTTATGTCTACCCTACATTGACGATGTTATCATCTATTCTGTGACATTTGATGAGCATCTTTCCCACATTTCATCTGTTCTTTCCAGACTTGATCATGTCGGCCTTACTGTTAAAGCTTCAAAGTGTGCTTGGTGTTTTCAGTCTTTCGATTTTCTCGGTTTTTATGTTGGGAAGGGAAAACTTTCCATTCCTGAAGCTAAAGTGGCTCACATTAGAAACTTTATCATCCCTTCAACCAAATCAGATTTGAGATCATTTTTGGGCCTTTTTATTCAAGATTTATATCCTCTATGGCCAATTATACTTCTGTTCTATCTTTTCACCTTCGACATAGTGGCTCTGACCCTGTACAGACGACTACATTACAAATTTTAATTGCATTATCAGTTCTGTATCATCACATGCTTCACTTGTAATCCCCATTAGTGAGGATGCATGGTGTTTGTACACTGATGCACAAGATACATACATAGATGGTGTATTATGCGGTTACAGGAACAGTTCCTGGACACCCTGTTCATTTTATTCTAGGCAACTGCAGCCCCGGGAAAATAAATATGCAGCAGTTGACCTGGAGGCCATGGCTCTACTAGACTCTGTCAGATATTTTCACTTCTATTTATTTGGACGCTTCTTCAAGGTGTTCACCGACCACAAAGCATTAGTGGATATTATTGCTGGCAACCCTCCATCATCCAGATTTGCCAGATGGAAGGAGAAACTAGCTGAATATCGCTTTGACTTGATTCATGTTAGTGGAAAGAATAATCCTGTAGCAGATGCCCTCTCCAGGCAGTCCTGGCCTCCATTGCAGCAGTCTCCACCTGCAGCCACACCCTCTCTGCAGCCTAATCTGCAGCAGCAGTCTCATTCTACTTAGTAGCTCCATTTCCGAAGGAGGGAGAGATGTGGTGTAGTGACCACTCCCCCCACATTATTGGCCACACCCCTTCAGACACTTTACTTAGAGCCTTATATTATTTCTACTTAGTTAGTCACATTTCCATTTACAGTTCACCTGACCCTCATTCTTTTATTATTTCGTGCCTTATTTTCACTATTCTATATTTGGTTCCATCACCTGATCACCCAGCGCATGCCCAGCTGGTTCTCTATATATTGGCCGGTTGAGCACGTGTACCCCTCAGTGTCCATCTTGAGTCTTGCATTACACTTAGCCTAAGATAAACCTCCTCTACTCTGTCTACTCCCACTTCCACCACACACACACACTATGAATCAAGGTCTGAGTCTTATTCAGGTTCTTCTTTGTCCTCAATGCATTTTTGCATGTAATTCCTTTGCAATTTCCACATGCTGAGATGCATTCTTCCTACAGCAGTGTCTATTGCTGCTATCACCTCTGCAATTACAGCTAGTAAACTCTAGCAACTCCTCAGGGACCGTAGGCTGTAGAGTATAAACTGGTCATAACCTTGACTTCCTACATCCTTCAATAGCTGCTGGTATCCAAGGACATGATTTCAAGCAGCATCCAGTCCCAGGTTTGCAGGTAGGCACGCAAAGAGTGCTGCTGCACCTTCTGTGGGAGGAAGAATTTCTGGTTTTATTACCCCAGCTGCAGCCTTTCTCAGAAACATGTTGTACCAAATATAACACAGTAAAAAATGGGGTGCTTAATGGGCACCTTATGGGGTGTTAGAACGGCGCCTCCTCTACAACTCCTCACATGGTGCTCCCTTAACCCCCCTAATAGGGTGTAATGAAACACCCTTAAACACCTCTGTAGGCGTTTGTGTGGCACTCTAGACAGTGTTGTGGTAACTTGGCTTAGCACGCGAAGCGGCGCAAGAACCAGTCTGATACTTTTCATGAATAAAGAATGAATGAAGTTACAGAAAGAATAGACTAATATATGGTGTATTCAAAACCATGGTGTTTATGCATGCATTAGCTATGAAAGAGTTGTTAATTGGTGTGAAGTGGTACATGAATGAAAGTGACAAGAAGTGTTACAGTTGATGTGTCTCTGAAGTTCCTTAGCCGTTACCACACTTCCCCCCTCTGAGACTGTAACTAAGTCGATCAGGTGGTGGGCGATGACGAGTAGATCTACGAATAGGAGGTTGATCACACTGTGGTGGGGCATTCGGAGTTGGCAAGGGTAGAGTTGGAGCACGTGCTGTTTCCTGAGTATCTGGGTGTGTCTGCGGCACATTAGGTAGGTATAAATCTTCTTCATCCAATGCAGAAGGTGAGGATGTGACGAGTGGAAGGTGAGAAACTACTCTCTTGCGAACTGCATCAACGTGACGACGAACAACTCGACCTGATTGTAATTCCACATGATAGGAAAGTGGGCCTGAGACTTTCACAACTTTTCCAGGTATCCAAGAGAGAGTTGGTGAGGAGAAATCTTTGACATACACTGAGTCGTCGATCATGAAGGAACGCAATGGTTTGGCCGTATCATGTTGTTGTGACTGCTTAGCTTGGTGTTTCTGAACACGCTGAGACAAATCAGGAAAGAGTCGATCCAATCGTGTTCTGAGTTGACGTCCCATTAGAAGTTGTGCTGGAGCTGTACCTGTGGTAGTATGGGGTGTGATGCGGTATGTGAACAAGAACTTAGAAAGTTTCTCCTGAATAGTTTTACCAGCTGTGTGCTTGATTCCCTTCTTGAATGTTTGCACTGCACGCTCTGCTAATCCATTGCTTGATGGATGATATGGTGAAGTAGTTACATGAACAATTCCATTATCTGACAAAAATTCTCGAAATTCCTCACTTGTGAAGGAAGGACCATTGTCTGTGACGACTTTGCGAGGTAATCCATGGTTGGCGAATATAATCCTGAGTTTCTCTATGGTCTTGGAGGAAGTAATAGAAGCCATAATGTGTACGTCCAGCCATTTGGAGTGGGCGTCAACAATGACCAGAAAGTAGTGCCCAAGAAATGGACCAGCGAAGTCCAAATGAATGCGACTCCAGGGTTGGGATGGCCACTCCCATGGATGCAATGGAGCCGGGGCTGGAGAAGGACGTGACTCTTGGCAAACTGGACAACTTTTGACACGGTCTTCAATGGCTGCATCCATGCCTGGCCACCAAACGTAGGACCGAGCTAGAGCCTTCATCCTATTGACTCCAGGATGTGTCTCGTGGAGTTCCTGTAAAATTAATCCTCGTCCAGGAGGTGGGATAATGACACGAGATGCCCATAAGAGACATCCGTCTATCATGCTGAGTTCATTCTTCCTTGCAACATATGGTTGATATTCCTTATCCAGTTGTTGGTCTGGCCAACCCGATCTTAAAAATCTAATGATAGATGACAGCAGGGGGTCCTTAATTGTCCACTCTTTGATACTGGAAGCGTTAACTGATGTGCCTGAAAGGTGGTCAATAACCATCACGAGGTCTTCTGGAACACTAACATGAGGTGAAATTATAGCACTTGGGAGACGGCTGAGAGCATCAGCGTTGCCTAGGTCTCTGCCTGGTTTATACCTCATGGTGTAGTTGTAGGCTGACAACGTTATCGCCCATCGCTGAATGCGAGAGGAAGCCATCTGAGGAATTCTCTTGTTCTCACCAAACAAAAATTTCAATGGTTGATGATCTGATTCTATTGTAAAATGACGCCCAAGCAGGTAACGATGAAATTTTTTTACCGCGAAGACAATTGCAAGGGCCTCTTTCTCTAGCTGTGAATAATGCTTTTCTGCAGCTGTGAGTGAGCGAGAAATGTAAGCAATGGGTCGTTCTTGATTCTCGTCAACAAGGTGGGACAAAACAGCTCCTATGCCATAATCAGAGGCATCACATGCCAATATCATGGGCTTTGAAGGGTCGTAATGGACCAAAAGAGAATCGGCCAGCAAAGCATCTTTTGCTTTCTGGAATGCTGCTTCTTGCGTTGATTCCCACTTCCACTTCTGTCCTTTGTTTAGGAGAGCATATAGGGGAGCAAGTGTTGATGAGAGATTGGGCAAAAATTTGCTATAATAATTGAGCAACCCAAGGAATGAGCGAAGCTGAGTGGTGTCAGTAGGCTGTGGTGCATCTTTGATGGCTTGTATTTTTGCATCTGTAGGGTGAAGACCGTCTTTGTCAATGACGTGACCAAGGTATTCAATTCGAGAACGCAAGAAATAGCACTTCTCTCTGTTGAGCCGTAACCCTGCGTCCTGTAGCCTCCTGAGCACTTCGTCAAGAGTACGCATGTGAGACTCCAAAGTATGGCCTGTCAGCAAAATGTCATCTACGTATACACATACACCATCCAAGCCTGACAATACTGACTCAATGTGACGTTGAAAAATCGCTGGAGCTGATGCGACACCAAAAGGCAAGCGATTATACTGAAATAGTCCCTTGTGGGTGTTGATTGTGACGTACTGTTTGGATTCTTGATTAAGTGGCAACTGAAAGTATGCATTGGCAAGGTCTAATTTGGAAAAGTACTGTCCACCTGATAGATTGGAAAATAACTCGTCAATACGAGGAAGGGGATATGTTTCAACAGGTGAGGCCTGATTAATAGTCAACTTGTAATCCCCACATAGTCTAACTTTCCCATTTTTCTTTAGCACTGGCACTATGGGTGCTGCCCATGGTGAAAATAGAACAGGTGAAATGATGCCTTGCTTTTGTAAATTGTCAAGTTCTTCACTAACTTTTTCTTTGTAAACTAATGGCACTGGTCTAGGCTTGTGAAATTTGGGCTTGGCATCGTTATGAACACTTAATGTAATTTCAGCACCTTTGAGACAACCCAAATCTGATCCAAATACAGTAGCATACTTGTTCAATAGGGATGTGATTGGAGTATCTGGATTAACAACATGAATGTCCTTGAAATCAATGTTAATTTGAGCGAGCCAGTCCCTGCCCATCAAGTTAGGTCCATTCCCTTTTACTACATGCACTGCTACACGTGCATCTTGGGTTTTGTATCTGACCTGTAATTGAGTGACACCCAAAACTTCAATGGACTGCCCAGTATAGGTGCGAAGTTTGCTGGCTGAAGGCTGCAAAGAAGGAGGGGCAGATTTCTGCAGATCACTAAACGTCGACTCATTGATAATGGAGACTGCAGCACCAGTGTCCAGCTCCATGGCCACGGGAATGCCATTCAATTCTACTTCCACTGTGTAGGGTTTGGTGCTTTGATCCTGTAAGGTAAGCATGTCATATTCAGTTTCTGGCACCAATTCTTCTGGATCTTCTTCTATGTGGTGGGTAGATTTTGAAAGTTTCTTTTGACGTTGCGTCTTTGCTAGTGTTGAGTGTTGCTGCTGTGACAGCTTCTTCCTGCACACCCTTTCGAAATGGCCTTTCTTGTTGCAGTAGTTACAAATTACTTCAGTGTGCTTGCACTTGTTGGCCAAATGCGGTCCTCCACAACGGTAACACGAAATAGTAGTTGTCGATTCTTTCGAATTCTTGAAGGGCGTAGTGTAATTTAAGATTTTGGCAGGAGCAGGGCCTCCCGTAGAGCCTCCACCGAGTTTCTTAGAATCACGCTCAGACGCTTCAATAGTCTGGGCTAGTTTAATGGCATCGTTGTAAGTAAGGTCGCCTTCAGAAAGGAGCTTGCGCTGAATGCCAGCATGATTGACTCCACAAACGAAACGGTCACGAATCATTTCTTCCAGGAGTTCCTTCTTTTCAAACTTGCAGTTGAGAGCGAGCTCTCTCAATGCTGCGACGTACTCGGCGATCGATTCGTCTGTTTTCCGAGAGCGGCAGTTAAAGTTGAATCTGTGAACAATGATGGACTGTTTCTTCGTGTAGTGGGACTGTAACAACTCGACTAAGGAAGCGTACGTTACTCCCTCAGCGTCCAATTTGCCATCAGGAACCAGGCTGCGCAGTAACTTGTATGTTGAATCGCCACAAGAAGTTAGTAGTATTGAACGTTGCTTAACAGCGTCAGAGATCCCGTTGGCTGTAAAAAAGAACTGAAGTTTTTCTTGGTATATTGTCCAATCGTCCACTAAGGGGTTGAAGGGTTTAATTTTCCCGAAGGTAGCCATTAGCACAGTACGGTTTTATCCTTGTCGCCAGAAATGTGGTAACTTGGCTTAGCACGCGAAGCGGCGCAAGAACCAGTCTGATACTTTTCATGAATAAAGAATGAATGAAGTTACAGAAAGAATAGACTAATATATGGTGTATTCAAAACCATGGTGTTTATGCATGCATTAGCTATGAAAGAGTTGTTAATTGGTGTGAAGTGGTACATGAATGAAAGTGACAAGAAGTGTTACAGTTGATGTGTCTCTGAAGTTCCTTAGCCGTTACCACAGTGTTATGCATGCACCTCTAGCATGTGATCCAGAACACCTTTAGTGGTGCTTTTAGTACACCCTTAGTAATGTTTAGTGGGCACCTTTTTCAGTGTTATTAGTACGCCCCTACAGTTCTCATATTTTTTCTTTGTTATACTTTCTTTTATAACAGTACATTCAATAAAAACAATGAATATGAGTAAAATAAATGATAATCATGTTCATGACTTCATAGTTTGCTTGTATTGTTCACAGAAATAACCTTCAGTCATTTCTTCAAATTTCTAGACATTGAGAAAATTGGTGCACTGAAGGTCTCCACACTCTCGCCTAAATGGAAATAACAATAACATTAAATATTTATAAATATTCAATTTCAGACTGATCATATAATATGCTATGTATTTGTTTGAATTGACTCCATTCTCAAACACTCACTCTAGTTATAATTAAAAAAAAATACTCAAAGTTGAACAGCCAAGCATTTACACAATCACTGAATAAATCCTCATTCTATGTTTATTTTCACTTTAGTTGGTTACGACTTCTCACACAACTAATTCTAATATTCTACTTAGACCCTTTACCAAGTAAAGGCAGATATGCCATGGTATACACATTTCCTCGATAACTTGTAGACTAGGTTGCACTCCACACACCGGACTGCTCTATGAAACATTGTGTACCATCGTGAAACTAGTGGAGACCTCTGTATATTAATACAACTCCTATGTGGCCTACATATATATAAGTACTTTTTAGTTATAAAAAAGATATTTTAATATGAAAACCCTTTACCTAAAGACATTCAATGACCGTTGCATATAGCCTGACATTGCTAACCCTTATCTCCTTTTAATATTGTGCGGGTTGGAGGAAAGGGTCTGGGGACTCTAGTGCCAATGACCAGTTCAAAATGAATTTTTGTGCATGCGCTAATTAAGCCTAATTATGGACACTTGGGTAGTCCTGCAGTCTATTATCCAAGAGAGGTCCCTCACTTTGCAATTTATATGCTATGTCAGTCTCAGAAGGCGCTTGTATTGCATGGTAATGAAAAAGATTGCCTTACTTTATATCAAACGACCTCGCTCTGGTTTGAAGGTATCAATCTCTTTGTGGCGAAGTATACAAGTGTTGTGGTGAATATTATTAATGGGTGGTTAGCGCCAGAATCTGGCGCTCTGGACTGATCATTAAAGTCCCCAGACCCTTTCCTCCTCCCCCGCACCATATTAAAAGGAGGTAAGGGTCAGCAAAGCCAGACTATGCTGTATAGTGGATCCTTGAAATTCTTAAAATACCACATTTTAGCTTTCTGAACTATGATGTTTAGTTTTTCCCCACTGGCTTCACTTCAATGAAAGAGCCTGCACTGTTTGCCAAAGTATTCTACAGAGGCATTACTTTTTAGCATGACGACCATTTACCAAACCAAACTATATACAGGTCCTAGTTAATCGTTTTGTTGCCTTGACAAACATTGGCAATAAAGTGATGATTCATAAATATCACCTTAGTATGCACTTAAATTGATAAGAGGGCTACTCCCTCTTGCCCCCTTCCCATCACTATCTCTGTCATACAGGTATTGTCTGGTAAAAATTTTCAACATCATTTAAATGTCAGTGTTCTCAATCAGATAGGTTTCCTATTTTAAAATTCACATATTTTCCCAAATGTTTTCACAGTCGGAAAAATATGGGTGGGACAGCGTCATGTTAAAGACTCAACATCTACCTTATGCGTAAAAAGAAATGCTAGAAATGGCTTTGCATGACTCAAGCCATGTACATAAGGAGGAACACAATGAAAGACCAAGGGCATGACACGACAAGGTATTCAGAAGTGAATTTAAGAGGAGCTAAACGCAGGGCAAAGTTAACCTACAAAGACACAAAACTTCAGATGTGCATAGCTCATGCAACTTAGTACTTAACTGACCACCCCCTAGGTAATCACTTACTCAAACATCTCACATCTGTGAATACTCCAGATTGCCACAGTTCTACAGGGACTTGTTTTAGGTTATCAAGTACACCTGCATGAAAACAGAAATATTCAGATTATAAATTATCACATAAGAATCAATACCTCCATTTCTAGCTAAATTTACGTAACATTTTATAGTGTCAATTTGTACCAAGTGTCAAGGCTAACTGATTGTGATGTGATTGTCTGATCAGGCCTTTCGAAATAATTGTACTGATACTGTGTTAAGTAATTATTGTAGTTACAATCACCATGATGTATAAGTACACAACTATTATTCATTACAAGGCAAACTCCATTAGCACAGAAATGGGCCAAGAAATCTAGCCAGCCAAACCCTTTACCCGATTACTACCAACTACCAACTACTAACTGATATCCTTTACCCAATAGAAATGTTGTGCACTAGTGAAAAATAAAACAAAACAGAACCACCCACACGAAATATTGGGCTTACATATGATTTACAAAACAAGTAGTTGGGGAGATGTTAGTATACATATAACCATGATAAAAACGCTTTAGTTTCTTCAAATTTACTCTTTCACCAGCTGACTCCCACTAAGGTAAAGGGACATGGTTCTACCAAAGTATTAAATAAAAAAGAATTAGGTAAAGGGACATGGTTCTACCAAAGTATTAAATAGAAATGTACATAGTTCTACCTGTCTGGCATAGCCAGACCCTTTACCTACCGCATAGCGGGTAAAGGGGTCTGGTCAAATGCAATGGTATGACCTGTTCTGGTTCCCCATGTTAAGTGGGGAAAGCCGCAATGGCCATTAGCTAACTGCGCTATCCTAATAAAATGCGTGTAAAAATCGGATCTCTGCTGCAGCATCCAGACAGGCTAGCAATGGCGACTTGCTGCATATGCAGGAGTGATCTATCTACTGTTCAGGCGAAGAAGCGGAGGAAGAAATTATATGGTATTAGCTAGAAAAGAAGCTGTGACTTTAATAAGCTTCACAAAATATCTGAGCTGGAGCAACAACTCAAGCTGTTAGATCAGAGTGACTTCCACATATAGCTTCTTTCATGTTTTCTTTCAGTGACACCAAATAACTGCATGCTCTCCCTCATTGCACTTTCTGCATCCACACTTTAATTAACAAGCTAAAAAAATGAAACGTGTGCTGCAGAATTGTGCGCATTTTGTGGTAACATTTCACGCACCAATGTATGATGAGTCAGCAGAACAGGTCATACTATTGCATTTGACCAGACTAAGTTCTACCAAAGTATAAGGTAAAGGGACATGGTTCTACCAAAAGTATTAGGTAAAAAAGTATTAGGTAAATGGACATGGTTCTACCCTTTACTCACTAACTATGTATTGGTTCTACCAAAAGTATTAGGTAAAAAAAGTAATAGGTAAAGGGACATGTAATAGGTAAAGGGACATGTAATAGGTAAAGGGACATGGTTCACCCCTTTACCCACTAACTATGTATTAGGTAAAGGTACACAATCCCCACTACTACTTCTCCCCACGCTCGCTAGCTCGCTAGCTACGAATAGTCTGGAGGCGCGCAGTAATTTAAACATACTTACAGATAGTCAATACAATAGGGAAAATATGTTTTATGAAGTCACACTAACACAACTTACTTGTTGGATGTCCCCATCACAACCCCCACTACTTCTCCCCACGCTCGCTAGCTACGAATAGTCTGGAGCGGCGCGCAGTAATTTAAACAAACTTACTCCGCCCACTCTGCACGCATGCTCTTCAATTCCTCAGTTTTTAGCTTTGGATATTGTGGGCCGGGAAAAAATACGCGACGAGACGTCTAGTCTCTACTAACTTGTGGACGTATACTCTTTGACGCGATGACGGGAGGGGGCTCAGCTGCCATGCATGTTTTAGAAGGAAAGTTATAAAAGGTGAGTTTTAATGTTTTTGGCACATATAACCCATAGCCAGCACTTTGAATTAGGGGTTCTAATTTTGCACCGAAAGCCACATCCACTGTTTTGTTTTCTTCAATCATTTTTACACATAATTAAAAATTTTGATGTAGATAGCAATCTATATTGATGACACTAATTTAGTCTCTATAGCTAAATTCATTGAATACTGAATGATGAATACTTAACTGATAGTGGCAGAGACAGCATATGAAAAGTGGGAGGGGGGAGGTGCTAAGACGGCCACCTGTCAGGTTGGCTCCCTGGATTCTCTGCCACTGTGATAGTGCAATAGACTTCTCGCATAGTGGGCTTCTAATAACAACGAAGGATGAACTGATACTCAAACTCCTACAGGTTCATATGCCATGTAACTAAGAATTTAAATTAAAATATTAAATGTAACATAGCTTGACTTACCTGTGTGCTTAGTGCTAGCACTGTGCACGCACGTAGTATTAACACTGCACGCTAGCTGCAATTGCATGCCTTGTGGTACCTGGGATAATTGGTGCTAGTCTTATACATTTGTGGTGGCTAGGCCTTTGGACTACGAGGTACATATTGTGGCTAATTATTAACTTCTGGTCACTGAAAAGGGTTAAACCGAACCCCCCTGGCTATGGGTATGAAAAAAATAATCTGCTTGCATGTGAATGAAGGGGGCACAGGAGAGCTTTAGGTGTATGTTGTTGTGTAGATGATCTATCATGCACACTTCTGAAAATTAATTTAGATTTAATGATGCCTTCACTGGTTTCTTTATGGTCGATCAAATGATAAAGTTGAATATCTGTTATATGTACGTGTATGCTAATTGAGTTGACTACGTATGTTAGCTATCTATATTATTAGTAGGGGATGAGATTTCCCCTTTAGTGAAAAATTGTTATTCCTGTGTGTTTGTAGGTCTGTTGTTTGCAGTCACCTGACTGTAGGACAAGGTCTGTGGATTCCTCGGAAGGCACATGTAAGGGGCATGGGGTGAATTGGGTGGGGGGTAGGGGGTAAGGTAGTGGTGGGTGTGGTAGGTAGGATTGGTAGGGGTTGGATAGGTGGGGTAATTGGGTAAGGTTAGTTGGGTGGGTTGGGCGGGTGTCATTTCCTTCAGTGCATCAGTCTGTAGTACTGGGTTGGTTAGGATTAGATGGACCTTACTGAAGTTTAGATTTAATCATCTATCCCAATGTGTTTGATTGATCGCAACCCTTCACAATCGTTTTTATCGTGTTGTTGTAGATGGTCTCTGTAGCTGCATTACAGGTGTTGTGTCTGCCTCTCTCTTCATCGTGGTCCATGCTCCCTGCTACTGTGAAGCTATCTCGGGGGATGGGGGTGGTTGTGTGGGAGTGGCTTCTCCTGGTTCAGTGCTTCTGTCCGGTTGTCGCTTAATCGGTTAGTGTTGTTTCTTGTTGTGTGCCTTGTGGAGGTGACTCTTTAGAAACATGGTGGTGGGGGGTATGGTAGTGTTCGGCTGCGGGGGTGGTGGTTCGGGGTGTGGTTCTGTGACGTCACCTGTGGATCCATTTCCTGTCGGCCATTGTGTGGTGGGTGCAGATGATGGGTGTGGCTTCCTGTTGATGAGCTGGTTTCTGATATAGTTCATAGAAACCATTGAAAAATAGGGGGGAAACAGAAGTGGTGGAAATAATAGCAAGTTTGTTATGTATTCTTTGTGTAACAATTAGCTACAACTTTACTCTTATTGAATTAGCTGTAAGTAAGGAGCGTAGGTAGCGAGCTATATACAAAATGTTTTGGTTTTGTTACGAACGTTTGAGGTTTAGTAGCAGTTGCGACAGAAGCGTTTCCTAGCTAGGTTTGCAACTCAGTAGTTAAACATTTATAACAAAACAATTGGAACTTGGCCAGGGTTTACTTTAGTACCTACACCGCGACGTGTTAACCTTATTTTGTACGCAGGGATACATGTAGGTGGCTATCTAGACTTATTTTTACCATAAAAAATAGATTTAGCTATCAGCTATACTTGAATCGTGTAAGCTAACACTTGCTAGATTAATTTAAAGATATAGTTGTGGGGGGCATTACGGTTACATTTCTGTTTTGTTGAAGCAGCACTTTTAATGAATAAAAGACTGACTCTTTCCCTGCCATTTCAGCAGCCGTACTACTGCAAATAGAAATTTCAAGCGGTAACTATGCCCGCGGGCTATAAATTAGTTATAAACCAATATTTTTTTATAACTAATATCCTGGCTCTATTTTACACCTTGTCCTGGATATGTGGCTTCCCCTCCCACTACATACATAGAACCCTGAAGATGTAAGCAGTTGTGAGGGCTTTTAAGAGTATTGCTGGATTTTATTTCTCTAACTGAGCTGGTCATCCGGTAGGAAAAAAAATTGGCACAATATGTGTGGACAGTACCATTTGATTAGTGAATCCTGCTTGTCTTGGCTAATACCTCATCACGATGATAGCCCAGTTGCCTAACTGTGTTTGTTAATTAGATTTGTGGTACTTTAGACAGGTGTTGCACAATTACCACTGAGTGTTCACACCTATGGTGATCTCGCTGAAACAATAGAATATCCAGTGTATGAGTGTTGCCAGCTTTGTGCTTATTATTTTGTATCGCTAAGGCTTATTCCATTTAATGCACGTCCAACGTGTGGATAGAACCTAAGTTAATATTATTACGGTTTGTTAATCAGTGAGCTTGTGATAGTAATGACTGTTGTCTGAAAAATGATTCACCAAATTGAGGGAACATCAGATCACAATGAGACAATTAAAAGGAATTTTGTTGGACATATATATTTTTGTTGTCATCACTTACCTGGCAGTTCTGTTTGAAGTATTAACGCAGCCGCAATTACAGAAAAATGTATACAATTGTATTTAATTTGGAATATTAAAAAAAAAAATTCCGGTAATAGCATATTTACATAGAGTACTGGTAGAACCTCTCTCCTCACCTCTATTATCCAGGTGCCTAAATCTGGACAAAATCAATTAAATGAGTGGGTGGATTGACATTCTAGTGACCTTTCCAGACATAACTAGATTGAAAATACATTGTCTCAGAGATACGGGCACTTTCAGAGTTACCGGCACACACTGGTCCTAAGGCGCCCGGATAAGAAAGGTTCTACTGTATATATGTCTTGATATTTTTTGCTTGAATATTTCTGCATCACGCAGCGTTCTGTATTTTCCCAAATTGTATGCTTGTTATTGAATACTCGAATAAGCACGCACGTGGCAAGTAAAATCAATTAGAATTGTATTGTAACCGATTAAGAAAAATATCAAGGCAGCAATGAATCACTTATCACACTCGTTGTACAATATGGGAATGATATTTTACTCTCACACAATATTTCACTTTCTCTTCGGCTCATGAAAATATTTTGCATGCTTCTAAAATATTTTCCCATATTGCACTCTGACTCGTGCTACAAGTACTATGTATGTATTTGCAATGTACATGCGTATTTCAATACTCTTGTTGAATATTAGCTGGCCTTGTGACCGTCTACAGGAAAACCGGGCACAACGCGGCACCCTTTGAAATTTTTTTTTTGCACTTACAGAGTTGTCGGCGTCCAGATATTGAGCTCTCCAAGTTTTATCGTCGTAGCTTAAGGCGTTCCCGCTATAATAGATTTAACCGTTCCTTTCCGTTGGCTTGAAACAATACATTTTTAAGAAATCGATCGATCTTTTCTCGATATTTACGTTCGCTGTGTTGTGCCCAGTTTTCCTGTAGACGGTCACATTTTATCATGACATTGTATTATTGTAGTATTGTGTCATTGAAATAATAATAGAGATGTTGTTGTTTTTGTTGTTGTTATGCTATCAATGTCTACTGTGAGACTGAACACATGATATGGATATTGAATTATGCATGATTGTGGCGTGATGAAGGTGGTGGGATTAGGTTACGTATCACAAAGTGTATAAGTTCAGATTGGAAGTTGATTTTAGGCCTGAATATTATATATATATAATATTTATATATATATATATTTTTTTTTTTGGTTTTTATGTAGCTTGATGGACTGAAGTCTTGTGACACTGAAGCTGTGAACTCTGATGACCAGTACATAAAATCCAACATCTTTATTGTCACTTTGTGTGTTATATAATATGTATTCTATTGTAATGAATAACTTCTTTTTTTTATAATTATTGTTTATTATTATTACCGGTAATATTATTATTATAATGATTAATAACATTGATTTTATGATCACAGCAAAAAAGGAGAATGTAAATTGGTAAATATTAGCTATTATAAAAATGAAGGTCACTCGACGCTGCTGATTGTCCCCAGGATAGCCACATAGTTCGCTCTTTATAAAATTAAAATGCACTCTAATAAACTACTAATTTTGTAACTAATGAAACAACACACAGTAAGAATTATTATATTTTTTCAATGTCTAAACGAAGTTGTCAGTATACTCCAAACAATACGTACAATGATTGTGCCGTAGATAATTATATGCATATACGTGTATACCAATATTAGTTTTATATAAACATGTTATAGTTATGACTTGACGTCTTGGAAAGGTTGAGGTTGTCCAAGCATAGGGAGTTGGGTCATCTGAACATTTACAAAATACTGGTAGTTCATTATCTAATAAGTTGTACTAGAATGAAGAACAATAATACTGGAGACATTCCCTTCACACGTTTGATACAGATTAGTGCATAGCATACCACCTCGAATCATAAAATCAGCAACATGCATGTTTGAATAAAGTTACTACACTATCAGACTATACATTATAGATAAACATGTTAGGCAAACTATTTGAAACAAGTTATATACAGTGGAGTCTCCGGATAAAGGACACTTTGGGAGCTATATAAATTCAGCGCATTTTGTCCCTTGTAGAGGGATTGTCGTTAGGAGATTCTATTTGGTACAGGAATTAATTTTGGGGGACTTCAGGTTTGTCTTTCTAAGAGAGATTATCAATACATTGTCCCTTCGTCGGAGTGTCCTTTATCGGAGACTTCTGTATATATTTTAATTGTAAATTGGTGCGCACACACACACACACTTATATATACGTATACTTATTATACTGAGTACGGAAAAACATTTAATAGCACACCATTTTTTTAACGTGCCAAATTGGAGTGATAATATGGTGAGAGAACCCACATGTATTTGCAATAAGTGATTTCTTGTACTTCTCGTGATATTATTACTCCACCAGTTACAATTTTTTTCCATTGATTTTCCATTGATTTTGCTCACTACGCAAATGCAGGAGTAGTGATGTGGAAATTATTGCATGAGTAGAAGTATAATTATGATGCATAGTTCACAACACAATCATAAGTGATTAATTTTCTTCTTTTAATGTTCCAGAATGTGGAGTTTCACCCATAGAGCATTTGTGTTTAATATGGGAAATTATAACACACTAATATGTGGAACTTTGATAAAATATCAAGGGTACAATAAATATAATATTATCCTATTGGATTATCAAATGCTTGCACATGATAAAGCAGTAGCCATAATGTGCTCCAATGCCATACGTAGCAAAGAGTGGTTGAGGTTGAGGTTGACTGTTTTTGTGCTTCCAAGTTCTTATGCTGATTATTGTATACAATTAGTACTTTCGAGGCAATGTTAGAAACTGTCTAAAATCCACGTAGGTATATTTTATTGAATAAAAACCACCAGTTAACATCTAGCAACATGTATATACAAACATACATACACACACAGCAAATTATATATTTAATTTGGTAGATGTTTTTTAATGAACTTATCTTTCCGACAAATGTCAGTTATAACCAAACTCAATAGTGGCACGTGCAGTCACGAATAATTTGCTTGACCACACCCTCTCATAGCACTCTACAATATATTTTTCTATAGGATTCAGTTATCCGAACACCCCTCGGTCCCAGTGTGTTCGGATATGTGACATTCTACTGTATTCAGTAGCTAATCAGTCACACAAGAACTGGAGAAAACAAGTATTTTGTACAACAATTTAATGCGCACCTCATTGGTGAGGACAATTATTGTGTGTGTGTGTGTGTGCATGTGTGTGCAGAACTGAGAAGATTATACAATAATTTATTCAACTGTCAGACTGGTTTGTTACCACACTATCACACAACCTATCCTCTGCCTGGCGTATGTTCACAGGAAGTGTATCAACAGTTGTATGTTCATCACTGACAAAATTTGGTAAATATATCTTTTTCAGCTAGTTAGTTCCCTTCGCAAATTCAATTAATACAGCCACTCCTCCTTGCATGTTTTGAGCTATCATTGAATGAGCACCGCAGGGATAACAGCCTCACATATGGCACATCCCATTATAAAAGAAAACTTGGCAGCTCCATGGAGTATACATGTGTGAGTGTGCGTGAGTGTGTGCATATGTGATGTGATGTGTAGTGTATGTGGAAGGAGCTTCGCACGGCCTGGAGACCTCAAACGACACAAGTGTTTACAAGAACGACAAACCAGTGAAGGACCGGCAAGGCGCTGTACAATGTGGAGTATGCCAGCGATGGTTTCGAAGTGCCGATGGTCTTGCTGTTCATCGGCGCACCCATAATCTCCAGCCAAGTTGAGGCCCTACTCATACCCTCTATTGGAGGGACGCGTGACCCGTTGTGGGCAGTATTGAGACAAGACAAGTATGCACGTGTGTGCGTGTGCGTCCAAACTGTGTGCTTGTTTTTCACATATCTTAACATGTTTATACTTTATACCACCACCCTCATGTCACCATGTTATTTATTGTTTGTCATCCACTGATGAAGGTCACTGTTAGTGTGATGAACCGAATTACAACAAATAAAGGCTAGTGGAGTTTCAATAAAAACCTTGTTATGTCTATCCCTAGCCAAACAGGTATATTTATAGTAATAAATGTGTGTGCTTGCACGCAAAATTTGATAATTAGGCAAAGTAGAAGCATTCATTTCTGATATATTGCCCACATGTATCGACTGGTTGCACCATTGGATATTCACATTTAAATAAATTTTTATTTTGAATAACTGAAACTGGCAATATTAAAATAATGTATGAATATGACTACAAAATACCACAAAAAAAACAGCTGGAAATTTTGAAACAAGGAATCAGTTTAGTTATAATAGTTACTTAGATATCCTGGACATCTTCTCTATAGAAGAATCCTGAAACAGATATAATACAACAATTCACCAATAAGTTCACTTCAAGCATAGTAGAGCAAGAAGTATTGCACAAGTCAAAGAACAATAATGAGGAAATGTTAGTGAGCAAGCATTACTGCATCCTACTCTGACCAAGATGTACGAATAAAAACTAAAAGTATTGCATACCCACAGTGACAACACAACTCAGGATTAGGGCTACTAACTGCTATTATTAATAAAAAGAGGCTCTAAACTGTGATTGTTAAAAAAAAAAAAAATAATAGTAGTACAATGACTAAATTTACCCAAATTATGTTTTCTGTTTAACAACAAGAAAGTTCACAAACTGAGACTGAGCAGATGACCCCACATATCAATAACCTATAACCACGTATGAAAGCAGCCGCAATAATATGCGGTCAGGTTGTGGATGCGATTTCTGCGATTTCAACTTTCATCATGCACATACTTTGTAGGATTTTTCAATGCTTCGGGTTGTAACAACTAATCATATGCTATTTCTGAAAAGTAATTTCAGCCAAAATTCATAATTCATCCTTTAATGTTTAATGTAGACTTTAGGAGCCCCAAGCCTTACAGAAACTTTGAAAATAGTTTTCAGCCAAAAAAAAAAAAGTGTTCTGAGGTACTCGAGATCAATGACCTCACGATATAAGTCAGGAACTAAAGGGTTAAGTAGGAAGCACCGTACATAGACATTAAAGTTTCATTTGCGCATGTGTCGTTTCCCGCCCCCAAGCAAAAAATCCTGTATGAATCCCTAGGACTTGGGTCAAAAACAACAACAACAACAAACAAACAAACAGAACAACTGTAATTTGCTTAATATCATCCTTTATGGGTACCCCCAAGTGATAGTGTGTGTTTGTGTGTGTGTGTGCAAACCACATTTCATTATATTTTTTGGAGCATGCTAATCCATTTTAAAGCTTTCAATATGAAGGTTGTGAATGTACCTTTTAATTTTTAATCTATATGATACTCCCAGTAGTAGTACGCACCATCATGAGTTTGGCATGAGTACAGTACCCAACACATGCTTGTAATTCAACATGTACCATCCACCCCCAACCAAACCATAGTGGTTGACCAGTGTCTACAATAATAGCAGCTGCTTCTGTATGTGCCAGAAGACAGGAGGAGGCTCTGCTAAATCATAGTGGTTAGTACCTAGCAGAGTCTCTGTCTTCTAACACACTCACACATGCACTTTTTGTTTTTTTTTGTTTTTTTGTTAACTCCTTCATTTTTATTAATGAGGGGTGAGGGTGTTCCAAGATCAATTTGTCCACTGACTTGACAACAGTCAGGCACAATCCCCTGGACTCACACACAAGTTATACATGATACACATTTTAAAAAAATGAAGGAAGGGAGAGAGGGACGGATGGAGGAAGAAAGGAATAAGGAGAAAGAGAGAAAAGATGAAGCAAAATATAGTTTGGACAATGGCAAACAAACACACACACAATACACACAACACATACATAGAGGTTAAGAATACATGATATACACAAAATAATTATAGTTTGGATAATGAGTTAATTGTTGCTTTTATGGTTTCTACATTTTCCATATATAATAATTCACATGCACACACACACACACTTTTTTTTGTTAACTATACATTGTAATTAATGGGGGGTGACTGTTCCAAGTTAAGCGGGAGGGAGGATAAAGAGGACAATGAGAGAAAAGATGAAGCAAACAAACACACACACACAACACATACATAGAGGTTAAGAATACATGATACACACTAAACAAAAAAAATAAGGAAGGGATAGAGGGAGGAAGGGAGGGACCGAAATTAATAAAAAGGAAAGAAAGAGAGAAAAAATAAAGCAACTGAAAGTAAAATAAAGGAACACACACACACACTACTGATTTAAATAACAACAGTCAGGCACAATCCCCTGGACTTATGATACACACTGTAGCAAGCACTTGAAATGGTAAGGCCAGGGAGTGGGTGCAGTCAAGCTATGATAAGTGTGGCTCTTGAAAAATATGGGATGTTAACAAAGATTTATATTGAAAGAGAAGATGAGGTCATATGTGCCACAAAAAATCCAGTTCAGCAGCATGCATGTAGCATATGCCCAGTTAAATATCTGACACACCCACTCTTAAACTCAAAAGTGGTCCGATCAAAGTGGATCTGCCAGATCACTTGCTACGACCATGCATACGCACACACCCGCACATACACACACACATACATACACACATACACACACTCACATACACACACTCACATACACACACATACATACACACCACACACACATACACACATACATACACACACACATACACACTCACATACATACACACACACATACACACACTCACATACACACACATACACACACACACATACATACACCCACACACACATACTGTACAATAGAATAAAAATTAAGTTGTGGAAAAAGATTGCACACTAGTTCAATGGTAAGTTGAAAGAAAGTATCTGAAAATTGTCATGTCGTACGTCTAGTACATAGTACATTTTCACAAGATGGCGAGCAAATTTCTCTATAAAAGACTTATCGTAGCAAATAGTTTTCTCCAGATGATAGCAATAGTAATAATAATAATAATAAAATAATACTAATAAAAAAAAAAAATAAAAAAATAAAAAAAATAATAATAATAACAACAACAACAATAACATAATGATGATAACAGTAATAATAATAATAATAATAATAATGATGATAATAATAATAATAGTAAAAATCATAATAATAATAATCATCATCATCATAATAATAATCATAATCATAATAATAATAATGATTATAATAACAATAATAATATTAACAACAACAACAATAATAAATAGATTTGAATTTTGACTTTGGTGGGAGCCAATAGCTCTCTCCCCATTTAAAAAAACCTGAAACCTCTTGTAGACTTTTGGCTAAATAGATTTGAATTTGACTTATGGGAGCCAATAGCTCTCCCAGCAGACATAGTGGCTAACACAGTTTCGGTGATCACATGATCACAGGCATACTCGGCCTATATAAGGATTGACTTGAAAGCTGACAGAATATTGCACTTACAGCAACTAGCGATGGAAGGATTGTCGTGCACTGAGCTGGCGAACTTTATGCTGGATAACGGAATTTCTGAAAGTGTAATAGATAATTTTGTAACTAATGAAACAACACACAGTAAGAATTATTATATTTTTTCAATGTCTAAACAAAGTTGTCAGTATACTCCAAACAATACATACAATGATTGTGCCGTAGATAATTATATGCATTATACGTGTATACCAATATTAGTTTTATACAAACATGTTATAGTTAGTACTTACAATGTTTATTGAACTTATATTAGACCTTATTGGAGCGTATTTTAACTTTGAAAATGAAATCATTAAGTTCCATTTTTATTATTTTTCACCACTATATTATTTTTGAAATAGATCATTTCAAAGTTACCTGATTCACTATTAAACTTTATAAGACTTAGTCACTAAAAGAATTCATCACTATCATACTATTAGTTTGTCCTCATATTATATCATTTAACATTGTAAAACATTTCAAACTGCTAAATAAAAAAAATAAAAAAAAAATAAAAAAAAAAAAAATAAAAAAAAAAATCATGGTTAGTTGCCGTTTACTCTGGAGTGTGCCGAACAGGAGGACGCTCCTGCATAGAGATAATAAAAGAAAAAGCTGTTTCTTTTTGTTTAATATCATAAAGGTGGTACAAGGTAACAAAGATTCTACCAAGTCATTTGCTGCTAGCTCGCTCACCATCAATGCGTACTTGAGTGCACCACTAGTTATTATTACTATTCAGAGCTAAGACATAAATAAGCTTTAGCTTGCTAGTACAAATTATTCAAATGCAAGCAAGTTTATACCAGACAGACAGTTTTTTCTTCCTTTTTTAAAACTCCTCCGCATTATAGGTCGTTTGTGTGTTACATGTAAATATGTATGTATTCCAGATCCTTCTTCTACACATCACACTGAGCTAGGATAGGCTCTTTATGCAAGATGAAATGCTGCAGAATTACTCATAAGATATAACATTCATGTACATAAAGCTACTTGCTCTAAATGTGGTATTCAGGCTAAAAACAAACAATCAAAATACAAAAAAAAAAAAAAAAAACAATCAAAAAAATAAAATAAATAAAACAAATACAAAACAAACCCTACAAACATTACATACTATATTTCCTCAATCGGATGCCACACCTACTATTTCAGTTTCTCTACACGGGTCTATGGCAACAATTTGAAGACGACGTTACACAATCCATAATAACAATGTGACTTGATTGCTTGCTAGTCAATTGCTTCGTTACAGAAATTTTATTATTATTTTTTTTATAAAAATGTAGAATATATTTAAAGTACTCGGCACTGGTAGTTTAATCATCTCAGTATTTGTGGGCATGTCCAACTATTCAAGGGCAGCGAGTTATACGACTAAGGCAAGAATATATGTGGCTGAATTGGAGGGCAGCAACTATTGGAGAGCGGCATCTGATATATGAAATAACTTTTTTTTGTTGTTGTTGCAAGTTTGTACCTTCATGGCCAACTGGATGATTGTCCCATAAACTTTTGAGTTGTACGCTAGTGACTTTGTTCTCCTTAGGGAGTTTTCCTCTGAATTGTTCATATCCTGGTGCATTGTAAACGGCTCTGGGACCAAGATCAGAGACTGGATTGATACCAGAACCTAAAATAATAATAATAATAATAAAACATTATTTCTTGCCATGATAACAGATGAGAACATCAGAGAACACTGAACTAGAGTTGTAGTCTAAACAAACAAGACTAATCCTGCAATGAATTAAAGGTAAAATATTCACAAACAGAAATGTGACCTCAGCTTATGGAATACCAAATATACTAACCAATCCTTTCACTACAGTGGTGGCTGCCTATACTTTGAACTTTTAGCAAAATTACCGATCCGTGTTGTTTATTCTCTATCATGACTGGCTATGATTTATTTCTGTATTTTTTTTTTACATCTTATGTGGATGTTAGGATGGACAGTGATACTCAGTCACAAGTACTACCAGTCAACAAGGACGTCTAAGACTGACTCCATTTTGACAAATTATTGTTAATAATGATAGGAGTGGAGCTCTAATTCTTTAGCAGTGGTCCTGAGCTACATATAAAACGTGGGTCTACTGGGGCCTACTATTATCCCTGTGTTCTACTAACTGCCAACTGCATCACCATATCTCCAGACATGCTACTCCGCACCTTAGTCGCTGATTCAAACCTCACACACTGTCAATCTTACCCAGCATATGTAATTCTTACCTGTAGAAAACATGATGTCTGAGCATTCTATATTTCCTCTGGTTTGCCATGCCATGTGTTAAGCACACTGAGACATACCTACAAACAAACACAGATACATACAGTCACTCATACTACATAACACATTGAGAGGCGATATGGATAGACATTCATGGAGTTCCACTACATATCAATAATTTAATTGTTGTCTAGCATCCTAGTAAATGTTGGAACTTTCTCAATCAAACGACCTGAAGTTTTTTTGTATTGTTTTGTTGTTTTTTTCCGTTTATTCTCCTATTGAGACAAAGAAGAGGTTATTTAACAGTTTTTAGGTGCCGATGAGGTTGTCTTCTGAAACGTGAATAAGCACGGTGTCCAACCAGGCGGTGATGTTGTAAGACTTAAATATTTCTAGGAAGGAGGATACAAGAGAAGGAGGTACGAGAAGAGAGTAGGGAATGTTACTTTGCCGTATTCAAAGTGTAACTTATTTATCATGTGCCTATAGTAATCCGACAGGATTGCTAAAGGGGACGCGATAACACTTGGAGAGCCGAAGGGGACGCAACATGGTAAAATATTGGGATAGTTCAAATACTATTGTTCCTATGGGACTAGCTGAGTGCGCAACATGATAAAAATTTGTATGGGCAAGGATAGGTGGTCATGAAGAGAGACTCCACATGATGCATCTAATTAAGCCGCACAAAACAAACAATCCAGAAAAACATTAAACCAGAATACACATCGACTATTTCTAGAATCAATCTCTCCAAGGTCCCCAAGTGATAGTGTGTATGTGAGCCAACATTTCAGGAATAAGGGGGGGGGGGGAAAGGAAGGGAACGAGTTACCATGGAATGAATTAGAATTATGTTAGGAAGGTAATAAAACCGGTTTGTCATTTGCAAAAAGGGCCTTAAAGAGACATCTAACCACATCTTCTATAAATTGACTATAATTGCATTAAGCTAATCAGCTTACAAGTATAACTTTTGAAATGTATGTCACACCCTCCCCCCCCCTCCCCCTTTCCCACACACAAAGCTCACAATGGTGCAAAGCTGTATGCTAAGAACCCTTACCTAGTATATTTCAATTGACTGCTGCAATATGATATAATTTCAAACTTTATTTAGCAGAAACTAGAGCAACAAAGGTGCGAACCTCAGCGCTAGCTGTGCAAAACCATTCTATTAACTTATCTAAGAGCACAAAGCCAGCTTACATCCAAGGCTTAAAAACTACTTCCAGGATATTAGCCACACCCACTCTCCACACCCAAACCATAGCAAATTACATCTAAACTACATCAACACAACCACATCATGTGTATTAAGATAAAAGCATAAAAACTAAACAATGCTTACTCTAGACTCAGTGACAGAAGAAGGAAGGAATAATGAAAGATAAGGACAAACATAAAAACAGCAGAAAAAAGGGAAGGGGATTAATTTATTAACTAGCAAAACAGAGTAAGAATACTAGAGCATCTAGTTGTGAATCCTAGCTAAATGGCAAAAATACATGTTCAGAGCACAAAATATTTTGCTGTCATTATATAGCTTGCTTTCATCACATGGCACACAGCTGCATCATTAGGCTGGTAATTTTAAACTCACTGAAGCTATATGCAAACGGTCAGTTACAGGTTTATGAAGTAGTCAGTAAGTGTATAATACACTTACTGACTACTTCATAAACCTGTAACTGACCGTTTGCAATAAGGAGACCTCAGCAGTAATTTTTGCTAGCACATGACTGTCGTCTAACTTTTTGCAATGACGAACAGTGGAGTCCCCGGAATTGAGGATGAACCATACCGTACGTATACCATTACACATTTCATTCTTTAGGGGGAATGCTTTGTGTATTGGTGCAGTTTGATGCCACTTTTGATGTCTGAATGGCTCCCATTTCGGAGAAGTGTTGTTGGCAGACAGACAGACAGACCCAGTGGACAACTATAACCCTCAGTGTGCAGCCACACTGAGGGTTAGTACAGACTTGAAGGAAATCTATTTTAGTGTGAAACAACCTGTGTACTCTAGCATACACATGCTTGCAATTCAAAACACAACAACAAGCACAAAAACAAAACCACATAGGTTAACCAAGCCAACTTATAAACAGCCTGACACACACACACACAATTAAAGAGAATAGCAAACATCACACATCACGAGAATTGAAACCTCCTTCCAGCCCCCCCCCCCCGCCCCCCATGTTTACCCTGCTTAGTAAGCTACAATTTTATGCCGGTAAATGTAAAGCTATGATATGTAGCCAAGTCAGGTATTTTGGGGGAGGGAAACCTTCCAAGGATGTCCTCAAGTACTTATGAAAAGAGACCCAAAGGCATATGTACACGAAACAAACTAACTGCTGGAGTACTATTTTAGTCTACCCCATGCAAGAGGTGTGACAACAATGTGTCCCCATCACATGTTGTAATTCAACATGTGCTAGCTACCCAAACAAAATCACAGAGGTTAACCAGTAAACCACAGCAGCTGCTTTTATGTGTGCCCTAGACTCACACTCTGACTTAGGGTCATGCTAATATATTTTTGCTATGTTTGCACAGAATAATGATCAGCTAAATAAAACAATTTAAATAATAATGACATCACAATAGCAAATAACCTAGTGTATGAAAAATGTACTGTAAAAATTAACAACAACAAAACAAAACGAACAAAAACAAAAAACAACAACAACCTATGAATATCTGCTAATGCAAACTAATAGTGAGTGTTGTCCAGTAACGCCGTCAATTGTCCCATGCGGCTAGGATGATAGAGAAGTCCCTTGGGATGTCCATGCCAAAATAAAAAAATTATGAAATTTAAAACTTTCTCTGCTAGGGAACCCCTCCCTGTGGTTGAAAAGTAGCCCTAGCCCGTTGTGGTTATAGTCACATGACCGACACGCCCAATTTTGGGGGGCTTTGCCCCCATATCCCCCAATATGCTCGGGAGGCTTCGCCCCCCACACCCCCCAGATGCTGTGACAAACATATGAATCAGGCTAATGTGAGTGAATTGAACATGAATAGGATGCTGCTGAATTGTTAGGGCCTTGTAATATGCCAGTGGACATTTGACGGCATTACCGGACTACTATGCATATCATACAGATGTACACACAAAGAACAGTCCAACAAGAAGGGAGAAAGAAGGGAGAGTAAGAAAGAGATAGATGGAAAAAAAAAAAAGTTTCATACAGAGGAGGAGGGGGAACTGGGATTTCCCCCTCAAGGTTCTAGCTTCCCCCCACCCAAGAAGTTATAAATAATTGAATAATAATATACTAGATCAGATTTAATAGCAATAACAATACCGCGCACAATATGCACTACAAGTGCCAGGTCCACTACACTAAACTACATCTTCCCCAAGCAAAACATGCGAAAAACACCATATCCACGTACATACAAACCCGCGCGCATACACACATCTAACCATGGCACGATCAAGCTTTCCCAGTTTGAAATAGAGAGCACCACTACCGTTGAGTATCTCTGGAGGAATATCAGCTCCCACTTTATCTGTCAGAATGTGTGATGACTTATAGTATGCATCAACAGCTAAACAACAAGAACGTCAACAAAAACTTGAGTCAAGCGCTTTTTGTACCATTTTGCTACTCCAATTTTAGATGTTTGTGAAGATCGTAAATAACAACTAAATATGCAGTATTCTGCTTACGTTGTTCAGAATTGGTTGTCATTATTTTTATTATTTATTTAAAAAAAGCTCCAGTTTTTGTATTACGTAGCAGGGCTCTGAATCACATAGTGCCTCCAGATGAGGGCACTATATGTGACTGTCTATGGGAAAATCGGGCACAACGCAGCATGCGTAGACGTTGCGAAAAGATAGATTTAGTTCTTAAAATTTTATAAAATAAACCTAACGAAGGGAACGGTTAGGTAATATATAGCGGGAATGCTAAAGCTACGACGATAAAACTTGGAGAGCTTAATATCTGGATGCCGAGGAGTGTGTAAGTGCAAACAAAAAAATGTTTTTGTCGGGGCCGCGTTGTGCCCGATTTTCCTGTAGACGGTCACATATGTAGTGCCCTAGTAGAGGGCTACTACATGTAGTGCCCTGCCTCTCAGGGTATTAGCAATGACTACCGTTGCTATTTTCTAAATTAGTTAAACACTGTGCGTCCGTTGGGAACTACTGTGTTTAGGGTCCCTCTGGCGTCATTAGTAGTACCCTTGTTTCACTTGGGATGCCACAACCCTGGCACTTCAGGACCCTACACATTAGTGCCCTCGGTGACAGCGCCTAATTATTATATAATCAGTTCCAAATACATTATCAAGTACCATATTCTTGCAGTTAGACGTTGCCTTCAATACTTAACCTCCCAGCTCGAGAGACTTAATAAAACGTCAGCCACTCTTGAATAGTAGCTGCAGACAAATGTTACTGATTCCACATAGTGCATTAGACCACTATAGGACTTTCAAATGTAGGAGTAAATTCATGTACTCTATAGTCCACTTGGTCAACATTAATAACAACTCTTGAATTAATAGCCACTATTGAATAGTAGCATTCATCAGCAGTAAGTTATAAAGAAACATTATTGCAAAAATGCTCTATCAAAGTAAACCCAACACATGGTTACAATTCAGTTCTCATGAGATGCTGAGCAAAATTTCATATTATGTATATGGTTGGTTGGTTTACCCGCCATATATGACCACCAACTATGGACTGGAGCTAAACAAATGACTTACCACACCCACCTATACATTCCCCTGCTCCAGGACACTGCCCAGTTCTATATTACATTGACCACACCTACCATTAAATCCCCCTGTTCCAGGATACTAATGCATTGACCACACCCACCATTAAATCTCCGTGTTCCAGGATACTAATGCATTGACCACACCCACCATTAAATCTCCCTGTTCCAGGATACTAATGCATTGACCACACCCATCATTAAATCTCCTTGTTCCAGGATACTAATGCATTGACCACACCCACCTTTAAATCCCCCCCCGTTCCAGGATACTGCCCAGTTCTATCTAAGTCTCCATATCATCTGGGAACTGGTCTGTCACTTTCTTCAAGTACTCCTAAATATTTCATAGTTGCTAGGCTTAGCTGCCAGAACCTTCTCAAAACACTGGGTAGCATTTTTACTGTCACCTTGGGCAATGTACATCGTGAGGCAACACTGGACAAAAACCTGGTGGCCTGCAGTGAACATGAAACACTAAATTGTTGTATACAATTAGTCTACTTGATTGTTCATCACTGGACTATGAATATGAAGCTAAACATTCATACTGTGTGCTATATGCTGAGCGTCTAACAAAGCTGAGAACAACTGGTCCAGTGGGTACAACACTTCTCTATATGCGACTGCCTACAGAAAAATCACGCCCAATGTGGCCTCCATAAAAAATTTTAAAAAATAATAATAAATTTTTTTTTTGCACTGAGTCGTCAGCATCTATAGATATTGAGTTTCCAAGTGTTATAGTCATAGCTTAAGTGGTTCTCAATACATTCTACATAACCGTTCCCTTCCGTTAGCTTATTTAATGCAATTTTAAGAATTCGACCAACCTTTTCCCTGACATTTACACACGCCATGTTGTGCCTGATTTTCCTGTAGACGGTCACATATAATGACCTGTATTATCAAAAATTAACCAACTGTATGAAATGTATGTGGATTAGCACCTCCGAATACAAGAGTTTTGCATAGGCATACAGGGAGCTGGGGAAGGAAGAATATTCTCTAAGTGAAAGTCTCTCCCCCTCCCACCCCCCTTAAGAAAAATAATCATAATCACACTCTTTCTTAAAATATGCTGTACTCAGTACTAGCCATAGAATACATACAACAGTACCCTCTAGCAGTCATTACAACACAATGTACACACCGAGTTCTCGTCTTCACCTATCCAAGTACAAAAATGAGTGTGGCTTAGCATACTTGGAAGTCTCCCCTCAGCAAAAAATCCAGTATGAAACCCTGCCAATATGTAAATTCCCGATGATGCTTATGTGTGACCTACATGTAACACTCTCGCCTGTTTTATCATGCCCATCAACTCTAATTGCTATGTTTCCAAATTGGCACCTTTACTTTCTCTTTGTGAAATTTCTCATTATTATTACCTGAGTTGTCTTGTGTTGTTCTTTCCTCCCTGGCTCACTCAATGAGTGCTGTTCCTTTACCAGCAGCTGACAAATGGGAGTGCGTCTTACAGCGTCCCCTTTTAGTGGGGTGTTTGTGTTGGTGGTCGTAGTAGCTTCTGTGCTGAAAATACATGAAATAAGACAAAAGCAAAAAAAAAAATATAGTGAAGTCAGAGAATATGCAGTACTCAATACTAGCCATGAAACCTTTTCACAATATCATAATCCACAAGGAGATTTAAAAAAATCAAAGCCCGAAAAAAATGACTACTTGAATATGAAAAAAGAAAGAAAAAAGATCAAGGTTTATCCAATTGGTAGGTCAGTTTAACTGTACTAAATGTCTCATTTCCATACTTAAAGCTTTACCCCTCAAATAAAAATCCTGTATCAATCCCTGATGGGGCTAAAGTTGAAGGGATCACATATAAAAGGAACACTGCAGTTATCATCAGATAAAGATGTTATTGAAGTTCTGATTATCAACCAATATCACACCAGTGCTCTAGAGCTTATCGCTAGCTATAAAATTGGTTATCTACCTTCACACAAAGTATCCATATCTCAAGCTAGCTCCAATGTCTTGTTGTGTGTCCGCGTTTTCATTTTGTAGAATCTCGCTCTCTGCCGCCACTTACATCACGATCCAATAATAGACACTCTTTTTAGGACAAAAACCCTTTACCCCATCAAGTATCAAGGGATTTAGGATAAAGATACCCTTTACCCTCCCATTAAAAGTTAAGCGTTATCCCTTTACCAAAAGTAATTTTATTCTTGGCTTTGTCTAGTCTCGCGGGCCAGACCCTAAGAAGAGAAAGAAAGGGTCTGGTCAAGTTCACGTACGCGTTTGGTCTTGCACTGTCAGCACAAGTGTAACCACTGCGGTAATACAGCTTTGATTACGCGGTAATCATGGTTCAGGTGATTTTAGCGCGCTGAAATTACTGTCGACATGGATGTAACTGCAGCGGTGGCGGAGAGTGCTCGAGTATTCGGACTTACACTGAAGGAGAAACAGTTGGAAGCAATCAGGATACATTACCATATGGTGGGGTTATCAGCCACCTGCATAAATAGCAGTCTGCTTCCCTTTCATAAAAAGCAGTAGTTTCAGCCCAGATAGAGGTAGAGATAGTCCCACAAATCTATGTATGCGATTGAGTCTGTACATATTGGCTAAGCACCACAGAATAATTCCAAATTCAGTTTAGTTTGTAATAGAACTAGGAAGAAAATATTACCGCGAAAAGGTGCTACTATTAGAGTGGTGCTGTAATTAGAATATGGTATAGAGCAGAGTCTATATCCTTGAAGCCCTGTAATATTATAGAAATGTATCCAGTGTTATAGATATACTTTGTATGTGTAATCATGTAGGAATCTGTGATCTTGATGAAGAGATTTGTTGTGATCTCAGTGACAGCAAGAGGTGAAATAGAATAATATGTGAGTTTGTATTGAACATGAGTAACTAAGGTAGTCAGGATTAATAGCATGAGTAAGGTAATTAGAATGAGGTGATGCATCGTACGACTAACCATGCTATTAGTTGCTAATAGTTTGCCAACATCCTAACATGTATTAGAATTGCAGTGCTATTAGCTGTTTATTTAGCATTGATATTTTGTCCTTGAGCTGATGATCAAAGCAGTGGTTGCCTGGCTAGCTCTCTTTACAAGCTAGCAATACCATTACTTTTCTAGGCAGGGCTGTAAGATTGAAATGTGCATTTGTTGACCCTTACCAAACATACCTTTAAATTTAAAATTTGTTGTGCAACATTCATGAGGATTCGATATTAAAAAAACAAACAGCTAGAACCTGTGATATTTACAAAATTCATTAGTATTTAAAAATAATTGGATTTTTTTTGACAAATGCTTAATAAGTGTTTGTTGAATAAAATCAGTTGTCTTAGTTTCACTCATCTCTGCAGTTGTTCTATCACAGTTCCTTCTGTAACTTCAAACACCTTGGATCCCATTAGAGGCTGGATAATAAAATCACGATACGTCATGTTTGCTCTTTGGCAATAGTTTCACTTCTCTCTGGTCCTGTTTTCCTAAATCACACTGTAGTAACAGTGCAGTCTAACATATCTTGTTACATACCACTTTTTACCCATTACACGTGTGCCTGTGGAGATATGTATGCATTTATGTGGCATGTGTATGTGTTCATGTTTGTGTAGGTGAAGTACTTTCTGACAATGGGCCTAACTGATATGTTTGATGTGGTAAGTTAAATGCAGCTAAATGTGTTAAAGTCACGACATGCACGCACGCACACAAACACACACACACACACGCTGTCTATGAGCCCAAGCAATGAAACAGATACTTTCTATTTAGTTAACCTGCTTATTCTTACCAGATTTGTATGGTTATGTTCATATCTGGTAAAGGGACAGTAAGTATGCAAATAAATAACAGATTTCAGCAAGAAGTCAAGATAACATTATCATTATATTGAATGCGTAACCCTGAATATTCTGGGGCCCTGGTTAATTCTATGCATATTCTAAATTTTGAATTTCTGTCTAGCAATACTTATCTATGGCTAGGCTGGGTATAACTGCTTGTGGAAAGAAAATCTGATATTTCTGTGCTTGCAACAAAACTTATAGATTGTGTTGTATGTGATGTAGATAATGTGTGCCATCATGGAAGAGTGAAGATCTGTTCTCAAGTCATCTTCTATTGTTGAACCTTCACTTGTTGATCATGTATAGTTGTTTTTTTTTCTTTTTCTTTTTTCTTCAAAATGTAATGTATAAACATTATTAGTGAGAATTTATTTAAAACAACCCAAATAAAATTGAAGTGTATCAAGGCTTTATTTTACTTGACGATCTATCCTAATTCATTATATGCACGTTGGGTACAAGGTCCTCAGATATACAAGACAAAAGATAAAGCACAGAAATATAAAGGGATAAGTGGCATTTAATTATTTTATAATAGTCTCTATGGTATAGATATGTAGTATTTTGGCAAGAACTTCAAATTGATTTACTGAGTCACACTCATACCATTTGTTTATCACACACAGCCACCAGTCTTTTAAAGAAATTGACAAAATTCAATCATAATATAACAAAAAGGTTTTTCTTAGACTGCTTTTACAAGTTGCTCTCACCAGGATTTAGGAGTATACTATAAAGTGTTGTGATACATCATAGGGTGTTATGGTACACCATAAGGTGTTTCATTAAACACCTACTTTATAGTAGGGTGTTATGGTGCACCATAGAGTGTACCATAACACCCCTGTTTAATAGGGTGTTCCATTGCACCCTAGTAAGGGTGTACCGTTACACCCCATTTTTTACTGTGTAGCATAGGTAGCACTGGTAGCACCGGTAGCATAGGTAGCACTGGTAGCATAGGTAGCATAGGTAGCATAGGTAGCATAGGTAGCATAGGTAGCACTGGTAGCATAGGTAGCACTGGTAGCATAGGTAGCATAGGTAGCATAGGTAGCACTGGTAGCATAGGTAGCACTGGTAGCCTAGGTAGCACTGGTAGCCTAGGTAGCACTGGTAGCATAGGTAGCACTGGTAGCCTAGGTAGCACTGGTAGCACTGGTAGCACTGGTAGCACTGGTAGCACTGGTAGCACTGGTAGCACTGGTAGCACTGGTAGCATAGGCAGTACTGGTAGCACTGGTAGCATAGGTAGCACTGGTAGCATAGGTAGCACTGGTAGCATAGGTAGTACTGGTAGCGTAGGTAGCACTGGTAGCACTGGTAGCACTGGTAGCATAGGTAGCATAGGTAGCACTGGTAGCACAGGTAGCACATGTAGCACAGGTAGCACTGGTAGCACTGGTAGCACTGCACAGGTAGCATAGGTAGCATAGGTAGCACTGGTAGCATAGGTAGCATAGGTAGCACTGGTAGTACAGGTAGCACAGGTAGGACTGGTAGCACAGGTAGCACAGGTAGCATAGGTAGCATAGGTAGCACTGGTAGCACTGTAGCATGGGTAGAACTGGTAGCATAGGTAGCACTGGTAGCATAGGTAGCACTGGTAGCACTGGTAGCATAGGTAGCCATAGGAGCACTGGTAGCACTGGTAGCATAGGTAGCACTGGTAGCATAGATAGCACTGGTAGCATAGGTAGCACAGGTAGCATAGCACTGGTAGCACTGCACAGGTAGCATAGGTAGCACTGGTAGCACTGGTAGCATAGGTAGCATAGGTAGCATAGGTAGCATAGGTAACACTGGTAGCACAGGTAGCACAGGTAGGACTGGTAGCACAGGTAGAACAGGTAGCATGGTAGCACTGGTAGCACTGGTAGCACTGTAGCATGGGTAGAACTGGTAGCATAGGTAGCACTGGTAGCATAGGTAGCACTGGTAGCACTGGTAGCATAGGTAGCATAGGTAGCACTGGTAGCACCGGTAGCATAGGTAGCACTGGTAGCATAGGTAGCATAGGTAGCATAGGTAGCATAGGTAGCACTGGTAGCATAGGTAGCATAGGTAGCATAGGTAGAATAGGTAGCACAGGTAGCACTGGTAGCATAGGTAGCACTGGTAGCATAGGTAGCATAGGTAGCATAGGTAGCACTGGTAGCATAGGTAGCACTGGTAGCATAGGTAGCACTGGTAGCATAGGTAGTACTGGTAGCGTAGGTAGCACTGGTAGCACTGGTAGCACTGGTAGCATAGGTAGCATAGATAGCACTGGTAGCACAGGTAGCACATGTAGCACAGGTAGCACTGGTAGCACTGGTAGCATAGGTAGCACTGGTAGCATAGGTGGCATAGGTAGCACTGGTAGTACAGGTAGCACAGGTAGGACTGGTAGCACAGGTAGCACAGGTAGCATAGGTAGCATAGGTAGCACTGGTAGCACTGTAGCATGGGTAGAACTGGTAGCATAGGTAGCACTGGTAGCATAGGTAGCACTGGTAGCACTGGTAGCATAGGTAGCCATAGGAGCACTGGTAGCACTGGTAGCATAGGTAGCACTGGTAGCATAGATAGCACTGGTAGCATAGGTAGCACAGGTAGCATAGCACTGGTAGCACTGCACAGGTAGCATAGGTAGCACTGGTAGCACTGGTAGCATAGGTAGCATAGGTAGCATAGGTAGCATAGGTAACACTGGTAGCACAGGTAGCACAGGTAGGACTGGTAGCACAGGTAGAACAGGTAGCATGGTAGCACTGGTAGCACTGGTAGCACTGTAGCATGGGTAGAACTGGTAGCATAGGTAGCACTGGTAGCATAGGTAGCACTGGTAGCACTGGTAGCATAGGTAGCATAGGTAGCACTGGTAGCACCGGTAGCATAGGTAGCACTGGTAGCATAGGTAGCATAGGTAGCATAGGTAGCATAGGTAGCACTGGTAGCATAGGTAGCATAGGTAGCATAGGTAGAATAGGTAGCACAGGTAGCACTGGTAGCATAGGTAGCACTGGTAGCATAGGTAGCATAGGTAGCATAGGTAGCACTGGTAGCATAGGTAGCACTGGTAGCATAGGTAGCACTGGTAGCATAGGTAGCACTGGTAGCCTAGGTAGCACTGGTAGCCTAGGTAGCACTGGTAGCATAGGTAGCACTGGTAGCCTAGGTAGCACTGGTAGCACTGGTAGCACTGGTAGCACTGGTAGCACTGGTAGCACTGGTAGCACTGGTAGCACTGGTAGCATAGGCAGTACTGGTAGCACTGGTAGCATAGGTAGCACTGGTAGCATAGGTAGCACTGGTAGCATAGGTAGTACTGGTAGCGTAGGTAGCACTGGTAGCACTGGTAGCACTGGTAGCATAGGTAGCATAGGTAGCACTGGTAGCACAGGTAGCACATGTAGCACAGGTAGCACTGGTAGCACTGGTAGCACTGCACAGGTAGCATAGGTAGCATAGGTAGCACTGGTAGCATAGGTAGCATAGGTAGCACTGGTAGTACAGGTAGCACAGGTAGGACTGGTAGCACAGGTAGCACAGGTAGCATAGGTAGCATAGGTAGCACTGGTAGCACTGTAGCATGGGTAGAACTGGTAGCATAGGTAGCACTGGTAGCATAGGTAGCACTGGTAGCACTGGTAGCATAGGTAGCCATAGGTAGCACTGGTAGCACTGGTAGCATAGGTAGCACTGGTAGCATAGGTAGCACTGGTAGCATAGGTAGCATAGGTAGCATAGGTAGCACTGGTAGCATAGGTAGCACTGGTAGCATAGGTAGCACTGGTAGCCTAGGTAGCATAGGTAGCATAGGTAGCACTGGTAGCATAGGTAGCACAGGTAGCATAGGTAGCACTGGTAGCCACTGGTAGCATAGGTAGCACTGGTAGCACTGGTAGCACTGCACAGGTAGCATCACTGGTAGCATAGGTAGCATAGGTAGCATAGGTAGCATAGGTAACACTGGTAGCACAGGTAGCACAGGTAGGACTGGTAGCACAGGTAGAACAGGTAGCATGCTAGCACTGGTAGCACTGGTAGCACTGTAGCATGGGTAGAACTGGTAGCATAGGTAGCACTGGTAGCATAGGTAGCACTGGTAGCACTGGTAGCATAGGTAGCATAGGTAGCACTGGTAGCACTGGTAGCATAGGTAGCACTGGTAGCATAGGTAGCATAGGTAGCATAGGTAGCATAGGTAGCACTGGTAGCATAGGTAGCATAGGTAGCATAGGTAGCACTGGTAGCATAGGTAGCACTGGTAGCATAGGTAGCACTGGTAGCCTAGGTAGCACTGGTAGCATAGGTAGCACTGGTAGCCTAGGTAGCACTGGTAGCACTGGTAGCACTGGTAGCACTGGTAGCACTGGTAGCACTGGTAGCATAGGCAGTACTGGTAGCACTGGTAGCATAGGTAGCACTGGTAGCATAGGTAGCACTGGTAGCATAAGTAGTACTGGTAGCGTAGGTAGCACTGGTAGCACTGGTAGCACTGGTAGCATAGGTAGCATAGGTAGCACTGGTAGCACAGGTAGCACATGTAGCACAGGTAGCACTGGTAGCAGCATAGGTAGCACAGGTAGCACAGGTAGGTAGCACTGGTAGCACTGGTAGCACTGGTAGCATAGGTAGCACTGGTAGCATAGGCAGTACTGGTAGCACTGGTAGCATAGGTAGCACTGGTAGCATAGGTAGCACTGGTAGCACTGGTAGCGTAGGTAGCACTGGTAGCACTGGTAGCACTGGTAGCACTGGTAGCACTGGTAGCACAGGTAGCACTGGTAGCACTGGTAGCATTGGGTAGAACTGGTAGCATAGGTAGCACTGGTAGCACTGGTAGCATAGGTAGCACTGGTAGCACAGGTAGCATAGGTAGCACTGGTAACACAGGTAGCACAGGTAGCACTGGTAGCATAGGCAGTACTGGTAGCATAGGTAGCATAGGTAGCACAGGTACACTGGTAGCATTAGGCAGTACTGGTAGCATATAGTGTAGCACTATGCTATGAACTTTTCAATTCATATAATGTGAATATTGTGATGCATACATTTTATTTCACTATTAATTATGCAATTCATGTTCTTTCTAATCCTATCTAGGCCTTCATACAGGATTCCTTCCTAGGACAGTGTCAGTTTGAAAGATCTTTCAGCTATATGAAGCTCATTAAAACCCGCATATAACACTGACCAAAACCTTGGTCGGCTCATGAGAATTGCTATTGAGGGTCCTGATCTTTCAGCTGTAAACTTTCAAGTTCTAGAGATTAAAACAAATACATAAAGAAAAGAAGAACTGAGCTTTGTTTTTTTGTTTTATAATAAAATAATTTAGCTCTGAGTCACAACTTATAATTATATTTAAAATTTCAGATTTCTTTGGAGGGAGGGGGGATTTCAGCCCCCCTCAACTATATGTTTCCTGTAAATTCAGACAATGCAAAAACCAGCAACAGCTAAAACAACATATTAGTAGGTAAGAAGGGCTGGGAAAAAAGTTTCCGTGCTGTAATGCTCTTGTTTCTGTGTAAACCCTTTACCTTACGCATGCGTGAACGGATTGTGAACAGGGGACTAAGGGTGTAATGTCAACCACTCTCCCCTCTCAGTTCAGTTTTTCCCACATGTTCAATAAGTTCACCCGATGACTTCAGAATTCCGGGATTTCTCCGATGATGGCGCGACTTAAAGGTAGGTGGCCTGAGTTGAGTAACCTGCTCTGCTCTACCCCCGTTGCGCTACCTGTAGGTATTGGCTGCAGAACATTTGGTGGCGTTGGTGTGATCCGCTGTCGTGTGATCGTCTGTGGCCTTGATTAACTTTGTCATTCCGCCTCGTCATCAGTGTTGGAGACTGTTAGGGTCTCCTAACAACCGCCTTTGAGGTATGCACTCTACTGTGCATAGTTGTGTCACTCTTCAGTGGCATACTATGAACTTGAGCTGGACTCATTAACACTTCCTTTCACTTGTATGTATGTGTGTGCATATTTTCATGAGCATGCTCACTACTATTATCACATGTTCTGAATCTTTGGTTCTGTTCAACAAGTGCTGCTCTAAGTTTGAATTATAACAATCTAAGACTAACTCCAGCTACTGCCTAGCTCTGTGCTCTAGCTACCTAGTGCATGTCCCTCTACAGGGTGGTCCTTCGTTTCTAATAACTTGAGCTCAGGGCCAGAATTTATGATGTGCTAGGCTTCTTCTGTCCCTATGTCGTCCTTGCCAAGTCCATCCTGCAGGAACTCTGGCTCTTGAAGGTCTCTTGGGAAGAAGAAGTACCAGAGGACATACAGCAACGCTGGCACACCTGGACCAGAGACCTGCCTTCAATCACCAAACATCCTATCTCCAGGAGGTATTTCAGCAACACTTCTAAGGTTGTCAGCACAACCATCCATGGGTTTTCTGATGCTAGTGACTTGGCTTATGGTGCTGTTACTTATCTACGGTGTGTGCACGAAGATGGTTCGATCTCTACATCTATCATCATGGCCAAGGCAAGGGTCAGACCCCTCAAAGTCACCACAATTCCGAAGCTTGAACTACAGGCAGCTTCCCTCCTGTCTCAACTGCTGGTGTATGTAGCTGCCATACTCAAGGTGCCCCTGGATCAAGTTCAACCATGGACCGACTCCACCATTGTCCTTGGAGGGCTCCGAAAAATGCCACACTCCATTACTGAGGTGTTCGTTCGGAACAGGATTGCTGCCATACAGGAAGCACTACCACAAGCTCTGTGGCGACACATCAGCTCTGGAGATAACCCAGCAGATATTGCAAGCAGGGGATCTTCAGTTGATGACCTCATCAGTTCATCTCTCTGGTGGTCTGGACCATCCTGGCTCAGCTGCCCTGAGAACACCTGGCCTGCTGCCAAAGCTTCACCCCTGCCGCGGTCATTGCCAGGGGTGAAACTGACAGTGTTGACTGCTGCTCTGACACCGGTGGAGGATTGGGACTTATGGAGGAAGTTCAGCAGCTACACTCAGCTGGTTCGAGTCTACGCTTGGATCCAGCGCTTTATCTACAACTGCAGATCTATATCTGACACACTTCTATACCACACCCTCACTTCTGATGAACTCATCAAGTCGAGATCTGCTCTGATTGCAATACAACAACGGGACTCATATCCAGAAGTGTTTCAGTGGATCCGACAGAAGAAGACTGTCCCTGGCTCTCATGCGCTGGCCGGGATGGTTGTGTACTTACACAAAACCGCCTTGGTAGTAACAGGAAGGGTTAGGAGAGAAGCAGCTGCTGCACCGAAGAAGCTGACCCCCTTGTCCATCAAGCACCACCTCACCAAGCTACTGGTCGAGACGGAGCACAAGAAACAGCTGCACTCAGGCACCTCCATACTGATGGCTATCCTGGGACAGACTTACTACATTCCTGGCCTCAGAGCCTTCCTGAAAAGACTAGCCAAGACCTGTGCCAATTGTCAACAAGCCAATGCTAAACCCTTGACACTGCAGATGGGCCTTTTGCCTGCTGAAAGGACTTCTCCTAGCCCTCCCTTCTCTGTTGTCGGAATGGATTTTGCCGGACCGTTCCAGCTGAAGAGGGGCCACACCAGGAAGCCTGTGGTGGTCAAGGCATATGTCTGCTTATTCATCTGCATGGCCACCAAGGCCATTCACCTGGAGGTGTGCTCCTCCCTCGAGACCGAGGAATTCCTAGCAGCATTCCATCGTTTCAGCCACAGAAGGGGTACCCCAGAAGTGGTGTTTTCCGACAACGGCTCTAATTTTGTGGGAGCAAGGAAGGAGCTCAAACAGATACAGAAGATGCTTCATGATTCTGAGCACCCAATCTCACACCTGTCAGCAGCCAAGGAGATCAAGTGGCATCATACTCCACCAGATCACCCCACTTTGGGGGAATTTGGGAAGCCGGGGTACGGGAGATGAAACGTTTGCTGAAGAAACTGGTCTCACCTCATCCGTTACGTCATGATGAATTCGAAACAGTGCTCATCTCAGTGGAGGCTGCCCTCAACAGTCGACCTTTGGTCCCTTTGGGAGCAACTGATCCAGACGAAGACCTGACGTTAACACCAGGACACTTCTTGATTGGAAGAGCTCTGCTAGCACCTCCAGTCAGGAATGCCAGCAATGCCAAGAAGTCTTACCTCAGAAGGTGGCAGCTGGTACAACGGCTCCAGCAAGAGCTATGGACGTCTTGGAAGGGCTATTATCTGTCGCACTTACAATCTCGCACTAGATGGAAGAAGGCTCAAGCTAATACTGACATTTCAGTAGGCGACATAGTCTTCCTGAAGGATGACACTCTTGCCAGAGGACGTTGGCCTTTGGCAAAAATCATAGCCGTCTACCCAGGGCAAGATGGAGTAGTCAGAGTGGTGGATCTCAGATGCAATGGCTCTATTTACAAGCGGAGCGCCCATTGTTTGGTGAAGTTACACTTTCCAGCCACCCCTAATGCCGAAGATGAAACACCTGACGACACCTCATCTCCAGCTGCCTACGACACTCCAACATCATCTGCTGCCCCGCCCCCCCAGCCTGTTAGGGTCTCCTAACAACCGCCTTTGAGGTATGCACTCTACTGTGCATAGTTGTGTCACTCTTCAGTGGCATACTATGAACTTGAGCTGGACTCATTAACACTTCCTTTCACTTGTATGTATGTGTGTGCGTATTTTCATGAGCATGCTCACTACTATTATCACATGTTCTGAATCTTTGGTTCTGTTCAACAAGTGCTGCTCTAAGTTTGAATTATAACAATCTAAGACTAACTCCAGCTACTGCCTAGCTCTGTGCTCTAGCTACCTAGTGCATGTCCCTCTACAGGGTGGTCCTTCGTTTCTAATAACTTGAGCTCAGGGATTTACACCCCCTGAACAGAGACTACTGGTCACCATCTTTCCTTGCTGTGGTAGTGTGTTACAGCTTCTGTTGACCGGTGAGTGGAGGTTTTCTGTATTTCGTGGGCTACTCCCATTATGAGACAGTGTGTGGTTAGGTGAAGTTCCTATTCTCACATATGGTTCCGGCCAGGCTAGGGGTGGCAAATTTAATTTTTTTTTTGTTTTCGGATTTTGGGAACCATTCTTGTGTAGACACTGCTGTAAGGATTGAGGCACCTTCTGTGTTTCAGTTTCAGGAGTGATAAAAGCTGCTTCACAGTGTGTGTGTATGTGTGGGAGGGAGGGGGGTACTAACTTAGTCTAGCAGAGCCAGACCCACGTAGCAGCAAAGCGTGCCGAGGGTCTGGGGACATGGCCATACCAAATTTGTTCTGGAGGAATGTGGAAGTGGCGAGTGCCCCACCTCCTTATACCTGAATTTCTACTGCAGATTAGCCATGATTGTTAAACCTAGCATTGGAAAGGTTGGCGTGACACACGCAGGAATTTCTATGTCCCCCAGACCCATTCCCAGCGTAGCGATTCGGTAAAGGGTCTGGCTACATCGGACTAGCACTAACTATCACAAGCCAATTTACTCTCATGAAAAGCACTTATGTTTCATGAAACAATATAACATTAATATTACCCAAGCTAAATACAAGCTTACCAATGCAATTTAATATTTATATCTGCATATTATGTGCCCCCCAAGCTAAAACTCTGGGGGGGGGGGGGGCGGTGACCCCTTTCACCCCCTCCCACTTCTATCATCCCTGCAGTTTAAAATGGTTGTTAGTAACTCACAAGTGCTGAACTATCTTGTATGTTGGGGTTATTGAAAGTTGGAACAAGTGGACAAACCTTCCTTCTAGCAATTGTGAAACAGTATTCCTGTTTTGTATTACTGGGTTTGTAGCTCATAAGTTCTGGGACGTCTTGTATGTTACAGCATGTAGAACAACCAGTGGGACACACATGAATCAGCAAGAGAGAGTGTTGTCCATTAATGGGGGCTTCGCCACCACCCCCCTTGTTGCTCGAGGAGGGGGGGGGGGGGGGCTATGCTCCCGTATCTCCCAGATGCTGTCACAAAAGCATGTTTCGGCTATTTTAGGTTCATTTGACAAAATGACTATAGTACACACCTATATAAGTGGGTGGGGCCTCCCAGGATTACCCATGGACAGTTGACGGCAAAGCTGGACAGCCAGGGTTTCATACAGGATTTTTTTGTTGGAGGGGGATAATTAGAAACTTTTACACATATAAGCATCACTCTCGTACTTTCAGTAGGGACTGCAAATGTTGAGAGAATAGGCAAATATCATACTTGACCCTCAAAAACAAAATTGTTGATGGAGTGGCAGTGGGGTAGGGGAATCTAGTTTTGGTGTGTGGGAGGGAGGAGGGATACTTTCTCTGGAGGGGGAAAACTTTTGCTGGGGAGGGAAAATTCCACGGCGTCCCCCGAAACCCTGACAGCTATGGCAAGAGGGACGGGTGGACATTCTGTGGAATATTCCAAGGGATCATGGGATGGGAGGACAGTGAAACGCACATTCATCTGTAAGAGGGACAGGTGGACATCTTGTGGATTGTCTCATTGTCACATGGGATCGTGGGATAGGATAGACATTTTACAACATTTCTGAACAGCACTCTAACCGGAAGGCTTTATCTCATTTTTGTGTATATCCAGGTTCCTATCTGGGATTCCTGAAGATGTGGCTGTGCAAGTCAAGGCCTTGGAACCAAAATCCATTTATGTAGCAGTTCGTGTTGTGCACCAATTCATGAGCTCTTGGTTCGTTTTTGGTGGAGGGTCTCCCAGAACTACTCTTAGAAAGATGACATCTCATCGTCCAACTATTGGAGGCATGACCAGACACAAGGTCGACAATGAGGTGAGTCTTCTAAATCCTCTGTACATGGTTGGGATCAAGTTGGTAGTAGCTTTGGTGGGTCTGGCAATGGCTCCGGTGGGTATAGTAGTTTGGGAATGGTTCTAGTAATAACTCAAATAATAGTTCTGGTAATACTAAGGCTCTTATGAAGTGGTGTAGTTGTTAAACAGCTGCATGCAGACTTTGCTCTAGATCGCTGTGTCAAACAAAGATTTATGGTTATTATCCCTCAGCGTGCATGCTTAAGAGGGTTATAGTAATTGTTTTGTGCGTTCTGTCATATTCTGATTTTGGAGATTACTGACAATTAACCCTTGTATTTTGTATGAACTTACTCAGAAGGCCAATTTAAGACCTATTATTGTGCTCTCTTTTTTTATTTCAGGCTGGTTTTTTTAGAAAACACAGAGCTGTCAGCTCTGTCTAGGTACTAGCTTTTGTGAGTAATGCCCCTCCCCTATTGTTACATCGTAATCACGTGAACATAATTTCATTCTGCTTGTAGTAGTCTTGCTTTGTGCTGGGAAATTTAACCAAGTGCTGAAGAGAAGTTTTGCGTGGAAAATGTATACCAGTGAGTGACTCTGGCCTGTTTAGCTTCTTCTTTTATGAAGTCAGCGCTTACATCTACCACTCCAACTATATTGATACCTGATTATAATAGCCAATATATTATTCTTTTGATTTGAGATGATTTTGTAATTTCTAGCTAGTGTATAGTAGCGGTGAGGGTTTGCTCCTTTGGTGCTTCATTGGTGTGGTGACCCTAACCACGTATTAACTAATGGCCCATATAAGAGTAATCATGTAGTGCAATAGCACAATGGTGATGACTCAGATTTATTAGTAGACTCTGGAGCTGAGGCAACTGTTGTGCGTCATATGGTAGTACCTATATTGTTTGCTGAATTTGGTTGTAAATATGAATTCACTGAGTGTCCTGTTGCATGTGTGGAAATAAAGACTGGTCCCATTGAAGCATTTGATACTGAATCGGTCCAGAGGTTTTTGGGCATGGTCTCCCTCAAACTTTCCTTACAGATCAGGGATCAGTTTTATGTCTGGTGTCTTCAAGAAACATGTGAACTTTAGCTATATCTCAAGTACATACATCACCTTATCATGCCCAGAGTGACGGTGCCCTCGAAAGGTGGCATGTATGTCTTAAATGATTATCAAAGCCCAGTGTTGTAAGAGGGATTGGGATTGTTTCCTCAAATATTTTCTGTTGGCGTACAGAGACACCCCACATGTTATGACACGCTACAGTCTCTCGACTTACTGTATGCAGGGAAGGTTCATGGGCCCCTGAAGTTATTGCGGTACTCCTGGTTCCAGGAGGAGTGGCCTAGTGTAAATCTATCAGATTGGCTTGTTGATGCTAAGGCAAAGTTGGCTGAAATGGCTCTTATTGTAGCAGATAGGGAGGCTAAAGCAGAGCTGCAGATCTTTAGACAGTTTCAATTCAATTTCAGGTACTTCGGCTTTGTGAGCCTTCAAAGTGAATGAATAAGCAAGAACACACAACACAGGGCTTAAATACCCTGCTTAACACATAACAAAGAACTATATTGAGGTGTGGGATGAAGTGCATACAAGTAATTAACACATATACAACCCACTCAACAGGACCTTTTCTGAGTGTCCTATGAGGCCGAGGAGGACACTCTGAAAAGGATTGCAATTTTGCCTGTGTCACTACGGCCTTAGTGCCACAGGAAAAATTGCATCATATTCACTTTAATTGATTCTTTTCATGCATTGTGTAACCATTTAGCTAGTTATTCACATGCTTTAGGTGTAAACATTATCAATAACTTGCTCTACTTATACCAGCTCTCAGCTATCATTCTTTTTAGTTTCACTACTTTGAAGGGCAAACTGAGCCCGAAATATTATAGAATATTATTACAGTAGTCAAATATTGGTCAACTGGAAAGTAGTTGATGCGTCTTGCCATTTGAGTACTTTAATTAACCAATCAAATTTCTCTCAATGTCCGGTAGGAAAGCGTTATCCATATTCTTCCAAAATGCTGAGGGACTCTCTATAAGCTTCATACGTTCTATTCTGAGGGTTTGAAGTCTGTAGGCGATGTGGTGTAACAATACCACATCAGACGTTCTCACTCTACGCACACACATACATTCATAACTACCAACCTGCTGAGCTCTATTTGGAACTTTCAATGTTAAACTTACCATTCGATCATCACGCATGCGCACACTCACTTATATTGTACAGTCTTGTCATCATTTAGTCAGTTCTGTTACACGTGCAGTATTTGCAAGCAGTAGCATTAAAATTCTGCAACCTTGTTGAATCTGGCCACAGAACTCTGGTGGCAGCACCATCTGAGTGCGTCGTAATACCACATCTAGTGACATCAGTGGTTTCCTTCCCTTTCGTTCTTCATCCGGTGCTGTGACACGCCCACTCCAGATGGGTTTTTCTTACTGTACTTGAAGGGTTGAACTATTCCGTGCCACTACATTTGATTGCTTGAATTGCGATCGTCTCCATCGAAAGGCGTACCTATTTGAATCAATTGTGATTTCCTCAGGGGCGTACCGTACCTATTTGAATTGATTTCCTCAGTGGAAGGGACTTGCATCAAATTCTCTCTTACCCCAACTCTCCATTTTCTGACAACATCTTGCAGCCAGCATCTCTACAAGTGGAGGCCATTCTGGGGGACACTGGATTGTCTCTTAACTCCTAAAAGTTGAGTGCATCAGTGATTTGTATGTGAGTGTATGTGTCTGTGTTGTGCAGTATTAGGTTCTAATATCATAGTGCAGAGACATTGTTATAAATTAACAATTGCTGTAGCACATACTTTGTTGTGTGTAACTTTAATTTCTAATTATTATTATTTATTTTTTATTGTTATTTTTTTTTTGCTGTCTATTTACCAATTTCATTCATTAAGTCATGGCCTCTCTCTAACAACACCTCAGACAACCCCCCAATCTCTTCTAGAACTCGCTCTAGAAGTGCGAGTACAGTTATCACCAACTCTGATCTCACTACTGATTACTCTCACATCTCTAATGGATGCCACCCATATGTCTAGCTCTTCTAATGATACTGTTATAGATAGGTTAAATCCAGACACCTATAGTTTATCTCCCCAACAACCCCAAACTTCCCAAGCTAACCCTCAATTATCTCAAGCTCGTCTAACCCCCCCATCCTCATCCCATCAGCAATTCTCTTTCCGACCACAGTTTCAATTTTCTCAACCCTCTCAACAACTTTTCCCTACTTGCTGTAATTCTCATTCTCAACCAGGTGGTATTGCTGAACCAACACCTAATGTGACTCCTATGATCCATGATGATAACCTATTTTAGCGCTTTATGTATACTTTTGTTCAAATGACTCTTAACAATCAGTCTGATCGTGAAGAGCGATTACTAGACAAACTTGATAATATTGCCAGGAACTTATTTTATCATCCTTGGGTTATGGCATCCATGACTGCGTAGATGCTTTAGTACCTAAGTTTAGTTCTCAGGGTCACATGACATCATCTCAGTTTACTTCTACTGTGGCCCATAGGTGGTATACTATTTACTAATCTCTTCCATTCATGTCTGAATTTAGCCATAAACAACTTGAGATTATCTCTAAAGTGAATGCCCACTGTTCCCTTCTCAATCTGCTCACCCCCACAGCTCTAGACGTTTTCCCGACAATGATCTTCACAATACAAATGTTATGATGACTATTGACATGTTAGCTCACATGACCATTCTGCCAATTCTAATTCATCTCCTTCGCAACATAAACGATCCCCACCCTCTGACACATCTAATGTTAAGTGCTTTAGGTGCAATCAGCTAGGGCATTATGCCAATGAGTGTCCTGAAGGCCCCAAGCCTATTATTAATGGTTTCTCACAAGAAATGCTTTTGGATTCTGGTGCCAAGATCTCTTTAGTGTCTCGTGATTTCATCAGGGAGAACGATCGTCCTGAATTCTATAAAAAGGTTCAAGGAGTGGAACAAAACCCAATTAGTATCACAGTGTATAGATTTATTCTTGAAACACCTTTGTCCTCAGTTGAATGCATGTTTGGTGCTTTCCCAACTCTCCCTAAAGGTACTGTACTACTTGGTCTGACTTGGGTGACTCCAGTTATTTGATTTCGCCTACTAATGTGTTTGCTACAACAAGAATTAGGGCATGTGAAGAAGCTGAGCATGAAAAATAGAATGAAGTGATGCAAACTATTGAAGGTACTAAGCCGACTTCATTGGAAACTATTGTAGACAATACTCCCCACTTGGAAGATTGCATGGACATTGATTTGTCCAATTTTTGTAATGGAGATGCCTCCAGTGCTGAAGCCGAGGTTGATGACTGTGATGTATGTGTCGACGACTTTTCAATCTCTTCTTCCTCTAATTGTTTTGATAATCTACTGGACAGTAAATCCCTTGTGTCTTTACCCTCTGTTAATTGTGATGGTTTGACAAAGATGGAATTTGTACATGTGCAGAATGATGATGACTCTTTAAGGTTACGGGTACCACATGCTCATGAATAATTCATGAGATTATTCACAACCAAATATTTACAGTTTATACACCCTCAAGGAGCCGCTACTAATGTCAAAACAACAAATAAACTGAACTCCATAGGATAACACCAAAAGTTAGCCCTGCTACTCACATAAACTAAGTCAAAACACCGCTAACAAGTTTGAGGCACTAGGTGTCAAATTCTTCGTGCCACCCTCTACCCTTCATGATACTTACCTCATAGCAGAAGTCCTTAATACAATACAAGGTGACTAAATGAAAAAAGCAGCACTGTGAGTGCTGTAAACTACCTCAGAACAAGATAGAGATGCCATTTCAGCGACCCTTACCAGAAACTTCACTTCACAACTCCATTTCCAAGCAACTCTAGCACTTTTTAAAGGACTCAAACTCCGTAGAATGACGTACTGTATAGCAATCAATAGCAGCAGTGCTGAGAAAAGCAGAAATTGACGCTGCACGTGAGCAGTCCACAACTCAAGCAGAGTCGAGACCGCCAAACAGCTGTGAATGCCCACACATTCTGAAGGCGCGCTTTAAGCGGGAAGACTTACTAGTGCAGCTCGGCATGGTCCAGCGATCTAGTACAGGTGCCTTGGCTGCCAGCTCTTGATCAGGTAAAAAAAAAAGACTTGAGGGAGCATATTATAAGTCTGGGTAACTGGTTTAATTAATAGCCTAAATCCTAAGTAACAGTAATGCATTTCTAGGCCGTTGCTAGCTGTATATAAAGCCCACTAGGCTATACAAATATTAATAGTTGAGATTTAGTGTAGAAACAATAAAACTAATCTTCATTTTTGAGCTTGTGTTTGGAGCAAAGTTTAGCATGAGCCATACCCCGTTTTAAAAAATACAGAACTTTATTTTCTAATAATTAGGCTTGGCAATGTTGAAAATTATTGTGCAGCAAACAGCTAGCATTCCCAAAAAGGGGTTCGAGGTGGTGGAGGTGAAGCTGGTTGAGCCACATCTATGATCAATGGCTTTCCTTGTGGTGCAATAATTAAGTATTCTATCAGGGTGATTTGTCCATGCATTCATTTTTTAAATTTTGGTAACTAGCTAGCACTTCATATTTTCACAAAAGTGAGGTTTGACTAATTCCATGAAAGCCCCTGTGTAAAGGCCTGCACTCATTCTGAAACTCAAATTGCCATTTCAATACTAGTTTTCTTATCAATAGTAAAAAGACTACTAATGGCTGAATGGGAATAAATCAGTAAATTTCATTTTTCACTGTATCGATAATGGTCTTTCTTCACAGCAGAACTGGTTGGATCATGGGCAATAACAAAAACAAACGTAACCATCGGAATAACCATCGGCACGGCATGCAGAAAAGATGGCATGCTTCTAAATATCAGAAGCTCTCGATACGCAAGAATTCTGCTGATATTGAAGATGGTCAAAATAGTGGTTCCTTAGATGGCTCGTGAATTGTAAATCTGGACCAGCTCAAGCAATTCATCAGTGAATTGTCAGTGCATGCGTCTCAGTGTGATAGTTCCATTACACTGAAGGGAGAGAAAAGGGCAGGTTTGGCTTCTATTTTGTCGTGCAGTTGCTCAAAATGTGATTTTAGCATTCCCTTGAACACCTCCAAGAAAGTATTAGGTCCAAAAAGTAAAATGCGCTGGGAAGTTAATCTTGCTGCAGTATGGGGACAAATATCAACATGAGGTGGATTTGCGAGACTTCACGAGAGCATGGGTATTCTTGGAGTACCAGTGATGGCCCCTAAGAATTTTGTGGCAACAGAGCGAAGCATTGGGCTTTGGTGGCAGGAGAAATTGAACGAGGAAATGATTGCAGCTGGAAGAGAAGAAAAACGACTCGCTGAGGAAAGGGGTGACTACCATGAGGGAGTACCGGCTATTACTGTGGTAGTAGATGCAGGGTGGTGCAAACGTTCCCATCGTCACTCCTACAATGCTAAGTCAGGTGTGGGGATAATTGTTGGGCAAGTTACTGGTAAACTCCTTTACCTTGGTGTCCGGAATAAAGAGTGTACTGCCTGTAAACAAGGTTTTGAAGTTGACAAGCATCAATGTTTCAAGAATTGGGACCAATCCTCGTCTGAAATGGAACCAGACATAATTCTCTCTGGTTTTAAGGAGGCTGAGCATGTTCATGGCTTGAGGTGTATTAATTTTATCGGTGATGGAGACAGTTCGGTATACCCTACTTTAATTCAAGGAGTTCCAGGATTGGGGGCGGTATATTATAAAGAAAATGGAGTGTGCTAACCATGCTTGTAAATGTTACCGGTCTTCATTAGAAAAACTAGTGCAGGAAAAAACACAATACAAGCGTAATGGTGGATTGCCAGAAAAAATGCGACGCCGCTTAGCATGTGCTGCTCGATGTGCAATCAAAATGAGTAGCAAAGAGGCTGATGTTCCTGGCACCATCAAGAAACTGGAAAAAGATCTGAGAAATGGTCCATTTCATTGTTTTGGCATACACACGAACTGCAGTGTGGATTTTTTCAAGGCCAGTCGTCAAAATGAGAGCTCTCTTTCCAGTAGTACAGTCATGTCATCTGATGAGCCAGCTGACAACACTCATGATGAACTAGGGCTAGGGCTAGGGCTAGGGCTAGGGCTAGGGCTAGGGCTACTCACTGGTATGTGCGATAGCAGACTAAGGTAGTATAGTATGTTGCTTGCTGAAGTTGCTGCATGCTGTTTGAGGAGATTACAATGAGCCTCTTTAAATATTTATTACTGCTCATTGTTTCTTGACCATCATATTTAGTCTCTTTGGTAGAGAGTGCATCACCATTTCTATTGTGCAATAAGTGATTAGGGAGCCTGCAAGGGGTACTTGGTTTTGATTGGGAATAATTATTATTAAATACTGGGTTGTCACTTGCTATTCTATGCATGCCTCCTTTACCCATAAATCAGCATTAAAATTTGTTATAGCCTTTGGTTAAGGGTTACAACTTTGGCAGTACTAAACTGACTAGGAATGAGCTCTTAAAATGCTGTGTAACCAGAGCTGCAGTTCAGGTGTCAACTGGAGGTGTATAATTAATTGGTGTTAATAGATTAAAGACTGCATCAGAGCTTGAGCTGGATATTCCAACTTGTTTCACAAATAGAACTGAGTCAGTACCACATTACTTGATCAGGTCGATTAAAGTTTGAACACTAGTGTACATGCAGATATTATCACATGACAGTGACGGACATGTATCATCCTATTAAATAATGTATGTAGTCCTACCACGATTAACTCGTGAATAAACTTAATCATATTATATTACAACAAATGAACTGTACCTGTTGGAGTTGAGCACTCCATTTGTGAATGAGTTACTGACGAAGGCATCAGTGCGGTGGTTGCAGGAGTGGAACCTGAAACAACATGGGAAGGAGGACTTAATACCTTTACTGAATGGAGATTTAACCGCGAGACAAGGCAGTTGCAAAATCATGTACAAGATTCAAAAATGATATTTACCTGCTTGAGAACGGCATTGAAGTGGTTCTGAAGTTGCTGGCTCAGAAGAGAGCAAAGTAATATGAGCAGATGAACCTACGCAAGGAAAAAAAAATAAGAAAAAAAGAACATGATATTAAAATCAATGCAACAGACAAATTAATGCGAACAGATTAATGATCGAAATACTATTAGTACATGTTAACAGATCCACGTATACACATTAATATTAACCTATCCTAATACAATCAATCCATATCAAGTCATCATGGTACTAACTCAGTTGAATTTGCTGGACCAGCTCAACAAAACATTAATAACCCTCCCTGCTCCTTTTCCAAATCATTTAGTGTACATTTAGCCCATTCACCATTCATGGCTACTAATTACATGTACAACCTCCCACCACATCTGCTGCTCAGGTTACACACTCATCTCTGAGCTCAACTCCAATTAAAACTGACTCTGGCCAAAATTGTAATGGTAATAGTTACAGTCATAATAATAATAGCAAGTGAAGACATTGAACAGTCTGATGATCGAATGTGCTGATCTGCAAATTTATTGAAGATTTGTTCTTTAATGTACACCATTGTAAATAATACCCTATGCACAATATGTAGAAGTCTATCCACTATGTCACTCGTATATACAACTGAGACTGAATTGTTGAAGGAATTCATACAATGTGCACCACACCACCTCAGTTCTACTTAACTACTAGGTGATATGTAGAATTTTCGCGTTGTTGACCAGCCGACTGTGCATTTACTCAATTGATACCTCATCATTTACGAGTATGCTAAGCTAACTATTTTCTCAAATGAGACAATACTGTACACAATGGTGCAAGTGTACATCAAATACAAACAATACACACCTGTTAGGGAAGATGAAATTTCATCTGATGGTGCTGGTCCAGGAGAGACCTGCGAAGCACTAGCAGAAGATGAACCTGTGCAAAATGATTTCATGTTGGCATACTATGAATGTACTTCTGTAATTATTTATTATTATTTTTAATTAACGAAATGGATATTATGCTTTCTTTCATTTAGGTACATGCAATTGATATTTGTAAGCGTGCATTAATAGATTTTTTTTAAATTTAATACTTTATCATTTAGTAATAAACTACTTCTTTATAGTTATTAGTTAATAGATTGCTTACTCATAATTATTGAATAATGATATTTATTTCATGAATATTCTATTTGTATTTCAGTTACTTGTTATATAAACACTTAACTTTTTTTTGTTTATTAATACTTTATTTACCAACACCTTATTTATTTATTTATGAATATATTTTTGTATTTACCTGATGCTGCCTTTTGCCTGGCCTCCTTTCTGGCAGCAGCTCTGTCGTGCCAGCCACAAGTGCAGGGCTTGTCTCCTTGCCAAAAAAGGATCCTTTCTTGCAGGCCTTGATGGCAGCGATCTGCTTCAAGACATCCTTGTTTCTTGGCTGCTGGCCTCTCCCTTCGAACACTCGACCACCTTCTGCAAGGTCCATGAGCTGCTCAGAGTACTGGCTTAAGCCTCTGAAATGGTGGGTTCGCTTCTGAGCCATTGAAGAAATGGAATAATCGCTATCGGAACGCTTAGTAAGAATCTGTACGTACGCCAAACGCAACGAAATGCTTCTTTGCGGAAGTAAAACGCAGCTGCATTTGCACTGCATGCGCTTCTATTTACCTCTGACCTTGGACCAAGAGTGCTGCAGAGGTGCGCGTGCGTTTATTTTACCTTCGACCTACCTAGGACCTTCGTTGCCCCGCGAATGTGCGCACGCGTACTGGATACCTTCGACCTAAAACCGGAAACCTCGTACCTTCGACCTAGGGACCTCAGTCCGCGAGTGGGTGCCCCTAACACTTGGTGAGAATCATCTGCTGAATAGGAGCTAGGAGCTTTGTTTGTGGCCGATGAGCACATGTTGTCCTTGTCCACTTCCTGATGTTGATGTTTATGTGGTGTTGCCACTTGAAAGTGGTCTTTCATCTCGGCTTTCTATCAGAGTTTGTCAAGTTCATCAAGACTCTAACATCAGAGCATCCATATGAATATTCAACTGATGGAACTGGGATATGGTAGTTACTCACAGATGAGCTCGTATCACTTTAAGTGTCAGTATCTCCAGTCATGAACTCATCATTGCTGTTGCTACACCAGTCAAACTCATCATCCTCGTCAAATTGTTGATCCTCACCAGATAGTTCGTCCTCATCAAATTGTTCATCATCATCAAAATGTTCATCCTCGTCTAATTGTTCGTCCTCGTCAAACTGTTCATCCTCGTCAAACTGTTCGTCCTCGTCAAACTGTTCGTCCTCATCGAACTGTTCGTCCTTGTCAAATTGTTTGTCCTAGTTAGACTGTTGGTCTTCGTCGAATTGTTCGTCCTTGTTGAAATTTTTGCCCTCATTGAATTGTTCATCCTCATATAATTGTTCATCCTCATATAATTGTTCATCCTCATATAATTGTTCATCCTCGTCGAAATGTTCCTCATTGAATTGTTCGCCCTTGTCCAATTGTTCATCCTCTTCAAAACCTTCATTCTTGTCAAATTGATTAACCTCCAAAAATTGGTGATACTCCTCAAATAGTTCATTTATGCAAAATTACTCATATTTGTCAATTTGCTTGTCCTCATGCTTGCTTTCATTCGGTTTTCCATCTTCCTCAACTATTTCATCATTCCATATAGTTTCCAGTGACCCATTGAATTCTTTTTCAGTCTTCCCCACTGTGTTGTTGAAGTCTTTACTACTATATTTAAAGTAAGGAGGAGATCCAGGAGGTGTAGTTGCACATGGCATTTTGAAATTGTTGCCAAGATTGTCCCAGTCTTTGTTAGACTCTATCCTCGACAACTGGTCAGTATTTCCTGGTTGTACAACATGTCATTGGAATTGAGTTCTTTTACAAACTCATTGATCACCCCGGTGACATTCAGGTCTTCGTGCTGCACTTCCTTGAAACACTTCATTAACTGCGAGGCTGAAGAAGTCTTGTGAGTTCTAGTGGCAGAAGGACCCTTGGAACACAATGAGGTTCCCCACGGCTGGTCACTGCGCAGTACATGGTTGCGATACTCTTCCTTTATCACTTCGTCGTATTCCCAATCGACTTCATTGATGTCTTTTTTCAAATCAGGATGTGTGTAAGGTCCATCGTGATAGACTGACAATGGATGCGCCCAGTCTCCAGGATTCCTTGATTGTTTCTATCCGAAGACTTTCTCAGTTTCTCATCACTAGCTATTGAGTTCTCAAGCTTTACTTTCTTCACCTGTTTTGGGTCATCTCACTCTGAACAGCTCATAAACTGAGCAGGAGAATGCACACAAGGCTTCAACCCAGCCCAAGCATCATTCGGTGGATAGGAATCATTCACGCTGTCAGTGAAAATCGTGGGTGGCTGTCAAACACTTCAGCGTTGTCCTCATCCGCAAGCAATTTCATCGGTTCCCGCTCACCACGGCGCAAGTGCCCCACTGCGTCCGTACACTCCCTTAAATAAGAGGCAGGTGGTGGAGTTGAGGGTCCGATAAGATAGGAATTGGGAAGAAGCCCAAGAGTTGTACCGAGAACGGGGGAGAAATCTGGACTCATACTATCCGGAAAGGCGTTCTCCAGCGATTTTATGCCAGTTGAAGACTGGACATAAAACAACCAGGCATTCCAATTGTCCGTTTCGTTCTTCGCGGTTGCATATTCCCTTTCGTCACGGATGTCGGAGTAATTTGTGAGAGGCAAAGTAGGCCGGTGGTGTAGCCCAATTAGCGTGAGAGGCACTGTCCACGTCCATTTTTCCGGTCCACACACTATTCACAAGCCCCGTTTCAGCGCTATTCAATCCACGCCTCGACTCGGGAGTGGTGGTGGCACCCGTTTGGTTTTGAGTATTCATTTTTCACAATCCAAAACGTATTCTGATACAGAAGTAAGACTTCACAAATTCCAATAAGTCCAGTGGCGTCGCACACACTCAAAAGCACGCTGTATCCAGGTTACTACTATTGCTGGAGCAATTCCTGAGTCCTGATATTTTTAACCTTTGCTTTATAAAAGTGCTTAGTGTATAAACCCCTGGTAGAGGACCGACAGCTGAGCACGCTGTGAGAATAGGGGCCGAGTAAGAACTGATTAAGTGCAGCTAGATCAAAATTATGCGTAATTAAAGGTGTAATGGTCATTTTTACTCCTACATCAAACTAACAGTACAGTCTGGCACAAGCATTTTCTAGTGATATTTATTCCAGTGTGAAATAAATGATAGGGGCATGGCAAGAGTCTGATTGAAATTGGTGCCAATTGGCAGCAGAATAGGTTCCAATTAGCAACAATTGTACTCAAACCACTTCAAAGGGAGCTGGTAGAGAGGAGTTGGGCTAATAAATAAAACATCAAAACATCACTTTATTCAATATTGATGTAGCTATTAATAATTTAATAATTTACTTTGTGAGTGTTATTTTGAAGCCTAGTTAACCCGTAATATATATTATATATAATATATATATATATGCATATTTATTTATTCATTTATATATTATATTATATATAATATATATATATATATAATATATGTATATAATATCAGCACATTAGCTACTTAAATTGCTTCACTAATTTTGAATTAAAAATCTTGACCACTTCCTTTGGTTCTTCATTTATTATTGTAGTTTTCTTTTCATGCTCATGATGTATGCGATATTCCTTCGTGTGTGGCAACAACTACACCTATGCAGCAGCAAGCTAATTGTGCTGTGGACAATTAAAGACCCTTTACCTAATATGCTGCTCTATCTTGACGTAAGGCTTCCTGCAGGAACTAATAATAATTTCTCAAAACAATGGGTGTCGCAGCGGATTTGGTCTGGGAACTTATTAAATCTAAACAAGAATAACTACCTGGTCCTTATTTGTAATAACTAGCAAGTCCAGCCACACAATGGCGTTTGATTTACTAACTTTGCAAATTAAGAATATAGTAGCAATACGGTATTCTATGGTTTGCTATATTCTTTTACCACAGGAAATTACATCAGTTTCCTTTCTCCTGCTCTTTCTTCCTGAATCATTTAAGGTTTTCTTATTTCTATCTTTCATGGAATTTCCTTCTCGTTTTTGTCTTCTTCCCTGCTTCTCAGTCTCTGTTCTTCTTCCATGACTAATGACATTTGTGAACTTTTGCCCCCCCCCCTCCATTTTGAAATTTTCGCCTGCCATCCTTTCCTCACCGACTACACCCGATTGCGGATCTGACTAATTCATGAAAACCGCCGTCGTTGCTACTGAAAAACAAGCGTATTATTATGTAGTTGTTGTTTTTTGTTATTTAAAACATTTAAAATATTTAGGGGTTTCGGACTTGTTCATATGCTTAAAAAGCAGGACAAGATTTACATTTCAATTTAGGCCGTGCCTTCGTAACAGAAAGTCACTTAGTTGAGGCTTAACCCTCAGCGCGCATGCGCGAGAGTGTTATAGTAGTCGTCCTGTCTGTTCGTCTGTCTGTCTGTCTGTCTGTCTGTTTGTCTGCCTGTCTGTCTGTCTGTCTGTCACGCTCTGATTTTGGAGATTACTATTATAACCGTTGATTGAGGTACGAACTTACTCAGAACGAAGATTTATGACCTTTCATTGTGCTACTTTTTTTTATTTCGGGGTTAATTGTTGAGAAACGCGAATCTTTCAGTTCCACGGAGGTACCAGCTTTTGTGGATAAAACCCCTAGCATCACGTCATAGCTAATCACGCGAGTACTTTTTGCAGCCCTGGGTGTAGTTTGCTTTGTGCTCATGGAAGTTAAAGGAGTTAAAAGAAGTGAAGTTTCGTGTTAAAAATGTATACTGGTGAGTGTTTCTGGCCTGTTAAGCTCCTTCTCTTATAAGACAGTATTTCTACGTACCATTTTCATTGCTCGAGTTATATTGATATCTGATTAAAATAGCTAATAGATTACTTGTTCTTTTGGTCTGAGATTATTATTGAGTAGCTAGGTAGTGTTGAGTAGCGCTGAGGGTTCGCACCTTTGGCGCTTCATTAAAATCTGTAGTGCAATGAACGATCTATGCTGCCAATGAAAATTGTAATAAGAGGTACTGCTCCATTTATAATAGTGACAAGATGTGGAGTCTTGTACATAGCCTGAAGTGTTACACACTAAAAAAAATGTTTTTAGGGAGAGGGGGCAAATTTAATGGGAGTGACAACAAGGTTGTGGCAAAAAAAAAGGATAAATTTGCTCTGCTCTAGTTTTTCAAGATCAATTAATGTCATATTGAAACTAAGCTGGATGCAGAACAGTTGTGAAGGTGGCAAAGACTTAAAAAGAGCGCACAATCCTGTAGGATAATGTTAGCGTACTTTAAAAACCACAAGAAGATAATGAGCTGCATCGGTTTGTATGAAATTACATTGTAGGATATTACAAGAAACTACAAAGTGATTGTAAAAGTAAGCGACTGAACAATAATTGTGAAATTTTGAACTGGGTTAAATAATAAGAAACTACATGAATCGTATGACATTGTAAAACATTATACCTGGAACTGCTTCAGATTCTATGAGAAAGAATCTAAGCAGGAAACTTAAGGGTGCTGGCACATAGCAACGCTCCCGCGCGGCTTAATTGAGCAATAAACCACGAAACCACCGAGTTGTAGAGGTAGAGGGCGGACCTTAAATACCCGCGCATAGATAAGAGCCTTATACGCGTATAGTTAACTCGGCTTACGGAGGGCGGGGCTAGAAAATTGCACAGCTGCAAAAAAGTGCGAGACAATTGGAATCTATTTTGTACTCCAAGTACAGAAAGGCGGATGATTAGTGTTTCAATTTTGGTACAGCGGAGTAACTTAACAAGGTAATAAAAGTAGTCGTTTTTGTTTTTCGATACAGTATACATTTGTGACGCAACAAGAAAAAAATCACGTAAAAATATGAGTAAACATAAAGCAAAATAGAATTGAACAAAACAAAAACGACAATATTGTAAACAATGAGCTGAAGAAGCGGTGGACGAAATTCTGGCTTCTGTGCGTCCTCCACTATCTCCAATAAGTTCCGTTTATTTTGGGACTTTGAGGCTTCATAACTTCTTTGGTTCAGTGCGTGTGTCAGTCATTCTTGGTAAGTCCACATTTTGCCAGCATGTCTCGTAGATCCGCTTGGCTGCGTGAACCTGCAAGGTATAGAATCGGAGTTATTTTCCGTAGCAACAGCCAATTAACCTTAATTGATTTGTGTGGGCGGAGCGCGTATCCGGTGTGCCAGCACCCTTAAGAGATTGTAGCCTATGAAAAAATACATGAACAAAATTATTAAAGAATAAAATACTGAGAGGGAAGTACAAAGTATAAAAGAGATTGTAAGGGAAAGTGATAGAAAGGAAATAGTGAAGTAAGATTAACACGCCCTAGCAACCGAAACTAAGAAGGCACTCCGTATCCCCCATAATACGGCGAAGTTTTGAAATTAAGTCTGGAAAAGGGTGTTCAATGCCATAGTAACCGGTCGAATCAACTGTTTGTTTCTTGAAAAGCAAGCGTTTTCTCAGGAATTTTCTCACACTTCTGAGCTTAAGTATAAAGTAAGGCTTGCTTAATGCTGTTTCAGAATAAACTGGGGTCAAGCCTAAAAAGCCATGTTTTTAGGAGAAAAAAGTTTCCCGCGCACGTTTAAAGGGCATACGTACCATCCATACATACATACATATATATACTAGTGGTGTGCTTGAGCACAAATGGCGAGCGAGCCTGATAGTTAGGTAACATAAAACTAAGTATTGTTACTATGTCTTAGCTTAGTTCATGCAAACACTATAATAGCAGTTATGACATTTCATTTCAGCAAACAAATACAAAATCACTCTCATAGTTGCCAACTTTTTAAAATTAATTTTAGGTACACCTCAAACACCGCCCATTTCTGTAAACCACACCTAAAACCACGCCCCAATTTCAAATTTCATAATAATAATATTTGGATATCAAATTTCAGTTTAAATATTGAATGCTTTGTGTATGGCTTTTTTGCAATTTTTAAGTAGTTCATCATCAAGCTTTACTTCGTGGCAGCAATCATCACTGTTGAACTTGATAGACATCAATAGATTAGTAACAATATACCTCTGTGGCTCTTCCCAATCCCTCCAAACTCTTCAATCCACTTCTCATTGAAGTGATTCATTTGCCTTTTTTTCTTGTTAGGTGATTCTGCTCCACTCATTGTAGCTACAGTATAGCAAATTTCACATATATAGCAGCTGGATATTGCTGTTGCGAGAGGGGAATGAAGGACGGTCAGCTGACAGGAAGGTCAGCTGGCAGGAAGGTCTGCTGGCAGGCCAAAAATTTCTGGTACAAATGTAGGCTAATTACAATTTAGGTGCGGTACATTACAGACCTGATAATTCCGGTATTGTACCGGATGTTCAGGTACACTTGGCAACTATGCACTCTCCTACCTGATTTGTTAACTTTTGTAGTATCAAACATCTGCCATTGTGATAATCTCAATTACCAGTAACTCTTGAACAAGCTCTCAGCTATGATAAAAAATAAACCAATGTTATTGTTCAGGACTCGCAATAAAATGACTGAACCCCTAGAACTAGCCAGAAGGCACAGCAAGACAATCACACGCATACACTTAATTTCCTGTAAACCCTTTACCTTACAATGATTTCTCATAACAATATTCATAAAAAACCACACATAGTTCATCATGCGTCATAACAATAAATGTATGTGATGTACTATGGTCAAGTTCGAAGTTTCAATGAATAATCTGGTCCTTGGGTAGTTGGGGGTGCTAGTAATCAGCTCGCTCCATAGCCGCATTCCAGCTGGGCACAGACTCATCGACTTCCTGGTCTTTTGAACCACGGATCTATAAACGACTTACCGCTCAGGAGCTTACAACTCCTGTTCATGGTCCTTCGAGCCGGATGCTCTTCTATAGAAAGACGCCGGAGAACCAGACAACACTCTACCAAGAGCTAACGCAACTTACAAGCAAGCAGACGAACAACCAGAGCTGCTAAGAGAAGATAGCATTCACTTCTCCAATCGACGTGCACTTGTACCAGTCCACGTGGGTGCAAAAGGGTGGCGCGAAAAAGAAAAAAATTCCGTGACGTATTTTAAGCGAGCAAGAGAAGAACAGAACTCTGCAAGTAGAATCCATTGTCATCCTTACAATAAGGACTCAACTAAACAATTCAGCCCCGGTAACAAATCGGGACAAGTTTTCTTTTACAAGGAATCAGCGCCACATAAGCAAAGCAGCCAACAGTGTAGGACCAGAACACTCGGTCTGAACTTTTTTTTCCCTATCGATCGCTAGTCGTCGCACAGTATACCAGTTGCTAGTTGTATTTGTCATCGATCCAAGTTCAACCTCACATTGGGATCACACAAAGTCAGTTCCATTGGGAATACCCTCACTATATTGGTAATACATTACAGTGTAGTTGGGAAACTTCTGCACAGACCCAGACTTGGGTGGACCCCTGGACATACTGGTGGGCAGTCTGGACTGTTGGGGATGCATCAGCAAAAGGGCATGCTATCACACAACACCCAAACTTGCTGTTGTTCCTACCATCTTTGGAGACACTGTAACAGGTCCTCTGGATTATGCTCCCAAGGTACCGTGCTTGAAAACTCAAGCCAAAGAAGACACATTAGAAAGCTCATTGACAAGGCTTTGGGAGCTTGACAAGACACCAGAGACTCCCAAGTTGAAATCGACAGATGAGGCAACGGTATATCATTTCCAAGATACACACCAAGTGATGGAAGATGGACGCTACAAAGTGCGAGTACCCAGAAAAGCAGATGCTCCACTATTGGGAGAGTCAAGAAAGACTGCCATCAAGAGGTTCCTCCAGAATGAACGATCACTCAAGCGAAAGCGAAAGTTACAAATTTAACTCAGCACTTCAGGAGTACCTAGAACTAGAGCATGCCGAACTCATTCCCTCAACAGAAATTTCAGTCTCAGTAGCATATTATCTGCCTGTACATGGAGTGTTCAAGAGCTCATCCACAACGACCAAAGTTTGACCAGTCTTCGATGCCTCAGCTAAGTCAAGCAATGGTGTCTCACTCAACGACATTCTGGAAACTGATCCGAACCTGTACCCACTCCTTACAGATGTACTCATCAGGTTCAGAGTCCATCGAATTGGCTTTAGCGCTGATATATCTAAGATGTTTAGAGAGGTCCTTCTTCATGAACAAGATCCAGATCTACATCGATTCCTTCTCAGAGGGAAAGATGGTCGTATTGCAGATCATCGGATGAGATGACTCACCTTTGGATTGAAACCGTCGCCGTTCCTAGACAAGTCTTGCAACACTTGGCAAAACGATATTCCAGCTCACACCCAGAAGCCAGCACTGCTATACTGCGCGACTTCTATGTGGATGATTACTTATCGGGAGTCGACAGTCTGGAAAAAGCCCGACACATCGGGAGTCAGTTGTGTGATCTTCTACAACTAGCAGGGATGAAGTTGAGAAAGTGGCGGACCAGTGATGCGACTTTTAGGCAAACCATTCCACCTGAGATACTGGAGACAGAGAATCTACATCTCACAGTCACAAGATGCCCCAAAAGCACTCGGCATACATTGGGATGTATCTAAGGACACTCTCCACGTGGCAACACCAAGCCCAGACAGCAAATCTCAGGTCACCAAGAGAAAGATTGCTTCAGACTTTGCTAAGGTGTTCGACATCTTGGGATTGTTCTCACCCTCAACCATTCAGCCCAAAATCCTCCTACAACGACTCTGGAAACTGCCCTTAAGTTGGGATTCTCCAGTGCCTGACAACATTTTACAGGCATGGCAGGACTGGATCAAGGAACTGTCATACATCACGGCTCATCCAGTTGATCGCAGATACAGTGCCTCAAACAGCCCTATAGTGTTCAGCTCCCTCCATGGATTCTCGGATGCGTCCAGAGTAGCATATGGTGCTGCAGTTTATCTGAGACAAGTCCATGAAGACACAACTGTCACAGTAACTCTAGTATTCTCCAAAGCCAGACACTTGAGACTCGCAACATCACAGCTACCTCACAGCAATCACTCTCACATTTCTGCTCTCAGTTGGACATCCAGTGGCACTTCATCCCACCACGAACGCCTCACTTTGGTGGTTTGTGGGAGGCAGGGGTAAGGAGCATGAAGACACTGCTTAGAAAGCTCTTAACTCCTCATCCACTGAGATTTGAGGAACTGACCACCATACTCACACAAGTCGAGGCCATCCTGAACTCGAGACCGTTAGCCCCGCTTAATGCCACAGATGCTGAAGATCAGCTGGTCCTGATTCCAGAGCATTTTTTGATAGGCCGTCCATTGAAGGTGCCTCCTACACCTGCAGCTAGCCAAACTAAGCTCACTTACCTCAAGAGGTGGGCCTTAGTTCAGCGCTTATCACAAGATTTGTGGATCGCCTGGAAGACAAGATATATACAATCACTCTACAGCAGAACCAAGTGGAAGCTCCAAACTCAGGATTACTCCATCGGTGATATCGTCTACTTGAAGGTTGAGACTCTTCACCATCAGAGTTGGCCATTAGCCATTATCACTCAAGTCTATCCTGGGGATGACGGACGAGTCAGAGCTGTGGATATCAAGTGTCGTGGAAAACCTTATAAACGATCTACGCACCATCTGATCCTCGCTCTCAAAATGGAGGATCAGCCCCTCCCCCCCGGAGACTGTTCAGGACTCGCAATAAAATAACTGAACCCCTAGAACTAGCCAGAAGGCACAGCAAGACAATCACACGCATACACTTAATTTCCTGTAAACCCTTTACCTTACAATGATTTATCATAACAATATTCATAAAAAACCACACATAGTTCATCATGCGTCATAACAATAAATGTATGTGATGCACTATGTTCAAGTTCGAAGTTTCAATGAATAATCTGGTCCTTGGGTAGTTGGGGGTGCTAGTAATCAGCTCGCTCCATAGCCGCATTCCAGCCGGGCGCAGACTCATCGACTTCCTGGTCCTTCGAACCACAGATCTACAAACTATCCTTACCGCTGAGCTTACAACTCCTGTTCAGTTATTATTTTTAATTTTAGCCAACAAATATAAAATTACTGCTTCCCTCAATTTCCTGAGTATTGATAACTTCTGTAGTATCAAATTGAAGTTACTTTGACTATTTGAATTACCGTGAATTCTTGACAACAAGCTCTCAGCTACAAATACAAAAGACAATCAATTTTAGCACACAAATACAAAATTACTTTCTTACCTCATTTTCTTGAGCAGTGGTAACTTTTGTAGTACCAAATTTGAGCCAATCTGACTATTTGAATTTACCAGTCACTGTTGACAAGCTCTTAGCTACAAAAAGAAAGAACAGAGTTAATTTTGCATATTTAGCTAACAAAACTGGAATTGCGTACTTACCTCAGCTTCCCTCGAGAAGTAGTAGCTTCCTTAGCATTAATACTACGGCATTCTGACTACCAATGGCTCTTGACAGCCAACAATCGGCACTCCGTATCCCCCCATAAAACGGCGAAGTTTTGAAATTAAGTCTGGAAAAGGGTCTTTAATGCCATAGTAACTGGTCGAATTTTAAAAGCAAGCGTTTTCGCAGGAATTTTCTCACACTTCTGAGCTTAAGTATAAAGTAAGGCTTGCTTAATGCTGTAGTTTCAGAATTAAAAGCCGTGTTTTTAGGAGAAAAAAGTTTCCCGCGCGCGCGTTTAAAGGGCATACGTACCATCCACACATACATTATACATAATATAACATATACCCGATTTTGCATTATCCACCCCTAATACTGTCTCGCTCGCCAATAACATATACCCGATTTTGCATTATCCACCCGCTTCGCTCGCTCGCCAACATAATATCCCCGATTTTCAATTGTGTTACCCCTGTAAGTGTCTCGCTCGCCAACAACAGGTACGAGATACAGACATTGAGAAAAGACAGAACCAAACCAGAATGACGCAGCGCGGCCTTTTATACTGGCTGTGCCACGTGCACAACATAAGATTCTAGAACATTCTAGATCTAGTAAACTTCGCTAAACTCTAATACACGCACACACACTCTATTACACACACACATACACACAGGTTCTTGGGCAACGTCCACAATTCTATGGGCGGGGGCCCCTCTCTCTCCTCTTCACCGGTGAGTCTGGTAAGTTGGGGTTGGCCCCACATGCTGTGACATCACTTTTCTGCAAAACAACAAATAACACAAAACAACAATAGCTATTGTTATTGTTTGAATGACTCGATTTTAAATCTGTTGATATTTTGTAATATTTTATTGATACTTTTCTAACCTTTCATGAAAATTTAATTTGTTTACATTGGTAGAATCCTCAGATTTGAAACATTTTTTAATTTGTTTACATTGGTGAAGAATCCACAGATTTGAAACATTTTGCTTCCATCTTTAAAAATGTATATATTATTTACTGTGTCAAAGGTTCGAAAAGTAGTATCTACATAATATTTCAATTATTATAGTGTAGCTAGTAGTAAAAAATTTAGTCTATATAACTATTTATAAGTTGCTAAAAGTGTGAATCAGTTAAACTGTCCCAAACCAGTACTAAATGCTAATTACATAATTTGTGGTCAGTACTTAATACACATGTACTTTGAGCCCTAAAAGCAAATTGTCATAACAAAAAAAAAAAAAAGAATAAAATACAAGAAAAATATGCTAACTAACTGAGCGAGGTATAGCTGAAAATATCACTGACAGCTTATGGCAAGCTAAGATGTATCAATACAGTCATAGCTATGTATATTTACAAAAAAATGACAAGTACAACACAAATAACTTACCCATCAGTAGACCTTAGCAAGGGTGCTATGAAAACTGAAAACTTAAGAATCGGTCGCACTTCAAACAAATGCTGTTGAGGTCCTTAACGTTAAAAGGCTCCAGCTCACAGTGAAACCTCAGCCCAGCAGTGACATCCACCAGACTTTCAATTTTCCCCCTCAATTTTCAATATTGGCAAATAATATTCATACAGATGATAATATAATTATTCAGCTATGTTATGACAAAATTTCAGGACACCCTGTTTAAAAAGTAGGATTTTCTGGCTTGAACCTTTCTAGCACTTTTTTTGCACTGTTTTCTTCATAAAACCATAATTTTTTGCTGAACGAATGTTAATTAACCATTGCTTCTACCAGGCCCACCCACAAAAGTAACCACATAACCACAAAGTGGTTTTGGCAACATGTTTATAATACATTAGCATAAATGTGACCGGATTTGTGAAAACCCGGCTAAACGCGGCATCTAAAGTTTTCTAATTTATTCTACCAGTAGGCTGCACGGGGCCTTGGGATGCCTTCCTCCTAATTTGGAAGCTGTAGCACAAGCCGTCTTCGCCCTACGCACTACAACACTTCAGTATTTTTGCTAAACTTATTATTGCTGATTTCGAAAAAACGCCCGGTAAAGGCGTTGCTAAGGTCAGGGGGCGTGCCTTGTGTCCGTATACTATTACTGCGTGTCTCCGGGACACTATGGAATAAATCGGTTACAGGCGGATTGAAAAAAGTCTAAAAGGCCTAATACAGGGCTCCTTTAAGAAACTATGATGACGAGAATTGCGTGAGTACGTGAATTATGTAGAATAGCAAGTGAATTAGTTAGCTACAGTTTTTTCCCGGCTGTTAGTGAAAAGCCCGCCAATAATTTCTTAGCAACTCTCCATACACGAGTCCAACCGGCTAGTGTTTCTAGCCTCCTAGTGTGAGTTCTAGAGCACGCCAGAACTTACAACTGCGTCATAAGCTAGAGCTAACTGGTGTCTATCCATTTCTGCCATAAAAATTTTTTCGAAAAAAATCGACCCATAAGGCTTTATCCGGTGTTACTGAAAAAAATTGTTTGCCGCGTTTAGGCGGATTTTCCCAAATCCGGTCACAAATGTGTGCTTAGTTTAAGGATTTCATCTTTCATACATCTCATACTACTATAAAAGAAAAAAGTGGACAACTACAAAATTTAAAAAAATTCTACACTTTAAATGAAATGCACTGTGTATATGAAACAGAGTTATAAAAAGTTATATAAAAGTTACATCTATGCATATGATATAAATTGAAAAATACATGCTAAAATCACTCCACTATTGAAGCAAGTTGTTTACTAATTAGCTACCTTGCTTGTGTGTTCTGATCACTTCAATAAGGCACAAAATAATGACAGCATTAGGATTACCACGGAAAAGCCAACAATATTGCTGCCTGCGGTGGTAGCCATCATTGTTGTAGGTGCAATGGTAGCATCATCTCTGAAGGTGGAACTTGTGCACTCAGATGGAATAGCCACGTTGCACAATTGCCACATATCTGGGTTAGCCAGAAGTGCAAGCCCTATCCTTTGAATAGTAGAAATGAAACCCTTTGCCATGAGAACATCCAGAGCTTCAGTGTTATTGTAAATGAATTGGTAGCAACAACCAATTGTATTCGCCAAAGTTTTCAATCCAGTAGCACAGGTAGGGGGGCATAATTCAGGAAATAGTGCTATCGCTGTGCAAGAATTCAGGTCAGTATTATAAAAAAGAGTTGGAGGAGCCAGATCTACGGCCCATCTGCAGCGAGGAATACTACCACCATCAGCTGGTTGGCACCAAAATGCTAAGCCTGCAGCAGATGTGGGATCGTTGCAGGTGTTGGGGTTAGCTAGCCATTGCGCTACAGCACCAGCACAACTCGTCGTGCAGATGTTATCTAGGGCTTGCATTCCTGCCTGTCCCGTCGGAGTGTTGTTGGCCGCCTGAAACGCCTGGCCGCAGGACAAACCGTTGGGGAGACTCGACACAAATCCCATCTGGTCAGCTTCTGTGCACTGTGCACTAGATCCTTGAATGAACATGAAGCCTACCAATGTAAGAAGAAGTAGTCGCTGCATCTTCAGCTTTATAGCTAGAAGTAAATAAGTAATGGGTTGAAATAGTCACGCGTAAAACTGTAGATCCGAAAGGCAGGCGAGGTACCGCAGTTATAAGGTCCAGCAGAATATATACCCTCCAAAATCCCGCCACTTTTCTGTTGTTATTGCGTTACGCATGATCACTCAGTGAACATGCCATGCACCAGGACTGCACTGTCCTGGCGCTTGTTATGCTTACAGATACAACTCAAGCGCGGGTCACAACTATCAGCTTACTTCTACTGTGTCTAGCATTTGGCTCTTCTTGAGTTGCTTGTCTTATTTGAAATGTTCTAGTGTGACAAAATTACTGCTTATTATGCCTACTTTTGACTCAGTTATCATAGATGAGAATGCATAATTGTATTGTGTTACTGCCTGACACAGAAGGAAAGAATCTACTGCCTGGTATCCCATCTGGGTAAAAATTTTGATTAGAAAAACTAGGCATTACTGTGAGCAGATACAGTATATAGCATGCCATACTGGAAGGATACTACACTTATAGCTGCCCAACCATCCGTTTTCTCCCAATTCCCTGTTCCCTCCTGCTTTATGGGATTTTCCCTGTTTATCCCAGTTTGTGTTTTCTTTCATACAGTTTCGACATCACGGAGCTTTCCCTAGTGATTGATGAAAGTGAAAAGCCATCATTTCATCGTCTCATTATTGTAATAGACCAAGGATTTAATTTTGTCTCTCAGGCAGGAGTTATTGTAATATAATAGGGGTGAAGTTGTCAGTTGTCCTGGTCTTAAATTGTGAAGAAATCTTAATTATTTAGCCCTATTTTGGTTTTGTATTTGGGTTTAAAATAACCTGTTTATATTATTCTGGCTTTTGATTACAGTATGCTGCAGTTGAAAGATTGTATTGATAAATACAAAGGAAGGAAATGCTAATATAAAGTTAGATATGTAGAAGCTGGGTTTAATGATGAGATAAGGGAGGAGTGTATTAATGAATTACATAATCTATTTACTATTATAATAATAATAATTATTATTATTACTATTATTATTATTATTATTATTATTATTATTACTATTATTAGAACATAGCAGATATAGTTTTTGTACTGTTCAGACTGAAAAGGATGAAGTGTTACATAAAATCAGGAAGGAAAATTTGAAACTAAGGACAAAACTAATTTACAACATTATTTTTTTTCCAGAATAAAGAAAGTGAATGATTAAGTAAGTTAATCATGAAAAAATTGAAACTGATTTACAAAAAAAAATAATGAAAGTACAAACACATAACTAATGATGAAAGTAGTTTTATATAATTGTAGAATTCAACCATGAAGAAATAATTGAATAAGCAACCATCACGAAATAAGTCTGCTCAGAACAAGTAAATGTGAGACTTGCTCTGCTTTGGCAGACCAGCATGGTCCGAAATAAGGACGGTGTAAAAATTCTGACTCAGCTTATCAAAATAAATAGGAGCGTTCATAGAAGATCACAATTACTCTCGATGAGAAGGAATAACAATGAAGAACTAAAATTACAGCTATTTATACTTTTATTTTCACATAGATAAAAAATGAGAGTGAGACACTATACGTTGTGTCAAATTCATAGATGTCCAGAAACACTGTAAATTGTGCATCCCTTCCCACAGTCCCATGGGACAGTGGGACATTCCACAGGATGTCCACCTGTCCCTCTACAGATGCGTGTGTGTCCCACTGTCCATCCCATCCCATGGTCCCATGGGACAGTGGGATTGTCTGTCACATACCACGGTCCTATGGGATAGTGGGACATCCCATAGGATATCCATATATCCCTCTTACAGATACTCTCACTGTTCATTCCATTTCACGATCCCATGAAAGTATCATCACAATGAACACTTAGAGTCAAGCTAGAGGGCACCAGCAAAGTGGGTGGCGTGATTAGCATTAGATTAGCGGAGCGCGATTGACACACTTTGACAAGCCGACTGAGCAAAGTGAAGGATGTGTAATGCTAGGTTTAATTCGCGAGCGAGCGTAGCGAGCGAGACACTCACTGGGGTAACACAATTGAAAATCGGGGATGTTTGTTTATTTATTTATTTATATATACTTTGACCCTCCGTATTTTTGTGTTCGCTCCGCGTTCGACCTAGTCCCAATCTTCACTAAACAGAATCCTCTGGTTTAGCCACCATTACCCGTATCACCTTAGAAATTGAATTGTTTACCGCTTTGAATTGTTTTGCGGGTGCAGTTAAAACGCAAAAACTTTTGGAGCTCCATTTCTATTCGAGTTAGTGGCGGTGGTAAGTTAATACGCTATTTGTCACGGTTATAAGCCCTACTCAACAGCATTTACTTGAAAATTCATTGTCCACTAGACGAACCTCGAAGGTAAGTCTTGCGTAGGTATGTTCAGTTGTGTGAAAGTATTGTGCGTTACAACTAGCTACTATTAAGAATGTCACAAAGAAAATTTTAAATAACGTGACTTGATTTTGTTGCGTTGCGGGGAGCGGTTACTATGGCATTGAAACCCCTTTACCGCATACGTAATTTAAAAACTCGACTTTATTTTAGTAGCTTGAGTGTTAGTTGTTAAAATCAATCATTTAACAATAGTGTAGTTTAAGGCTCGCTCGCCATAGGTGGACATCCCATGGAATGTCCCACGGTCCCATGTAACCGTGGGATGGGATGGACAGTAGGACACACGCATCTGTAGAGGGACAGGTAGACATCCCATGGAAAGTCCCATGGGGCTATGGGATGGGATGGACAATCCCATGTAATCCCATGATCCCTGGACAATTTACGGCATTTCTGGACAGCCCTCGTCAAATTGAGAATTGGGAATATTTGTTATTGAGCAATTGAAGCGAGCGAGATACTATTAGGGGTGGACAATTGAAAATCGGGTATATGTTCTGTGGCATGATCAGACAGTCTCCTAGATGTTATCACAACAAGCCATTAGTAACCTTGTCAACCATTCACGATTATATCGTCACTAATTATCACTTGTCATGGTCCATTGATTCACACTGAATGTTGTGTATTTATGTCTGTGTATGTGTAATAACCAGTCTTACCTCTGGGCTAAAAACAGTGAGCAAGTGAGAACTAAGAGCGCTACGCTACAATTGAAAAACTATAACATTATATATTACATGGTGCCAGCGATTGGATTCAGCTGAATAAAAATGCCGAAAGAACTAGCGCAATGAGTAGAGCATCAACTAGAGCTCCATTCGATACTCCAGGTCCGTTCGACTTGACAAAGAAGACGGTCCTAGACGAGTATGTACGCTGCTCTACTGCATGGGAGAGGACGCTGGAGATGTCCTGGCTTCAACGGATATCAAAGAAGACGAAAAGGCAGACTACAAAATTGTGCTGGACAAATTCGACGCTTACTTCAAGATTCGGAGAGACATCATCTTTGAGCGGGCTAAGTTCAGGAGGGACCAAGCCGAAAGAGAGAGCGCAGAACAGTACATTGCCAGCCTATATAACCTCTAGAAATGTGCGAGTACAGAGCCCTGAAAGATGAAATGCTAGGAGACAGGATCGTGGTGGGAATCCGTGACAAAGTGTTGTCCGACAAGCTACAAATGGACGAATCGCTTTCGCTAGAAAAAGCAAAGACTCAAGTCTGGTAAAAAGAGGCAGTCAAGGAACAATGCCATAAACTGCAGGAGAGTAGCTTAGTTGCAAACGTCAAACAAGGGCGATCAAAAAAGCGGCACTAGCACGGTCAGCAGACAAGACATCAGAAGTGTAAATCGCACCAACAGGGGAGACAAAAAGGAGCGATCAGTTCACCGCAGTACAATCGCTGCAAAAAGTGCAGTAAAGGTTGGCATCCTTCTCCAGACAAGTGTCCCGCAAAAGGAGTAACTTGCTATCGCTGCCACAAGATTGGTCACTAGAAACAGACGAAGAGGACTGCAACCAGGAAGCATTCCTGGGTGCTATCGGAGGAAACCAGTCAAGCAAAGCTTGGATGAAGAAAATCAACCTACATGGACTCGAGATAGACTTCAAACTCGACAACGGCGTGGAAGTTACGGCAATTCATTGGAAGTCACGTATCAGCAAATTGGCGACGTCAAATTGGAACCACCATCTAGAGCTCTTCTGGGTCCAGCAAATCAGTCACTCGATGTCGTGGGCCAGTTCAAAGGAACACTCTCACTAAGTGATAATAAGCACATAGACAGAATTTATGTCGTCTGCAGCCTTCGTAACAATCTGCTAGGACTTCCAAGCATCATGGGACTCAGAAAGCAAGTAAAGAAAGAACTCCAGAGAATGGAATGGGGAGTCATATTACCAGTAAATACTCCCACTTGGTGCTCAGGTATGGTTGTAGTGCAGAAGAAGTCTGGTGATGTTCGTATTTGCGTCGATCTCAAGTCATTAAACACCTCAGTTCTTCGAGAAATACATCCAATTCCGCAAGTGGACGAAGTGCTATCCCAATAGACAGGGGCAACAGTGTTCAGTAAGTTGGACGCTAACTGCGGGTTCTGGCAGATTCCACTTGCACCTGAATCTCGCCACTTGACCACACTCATCACCCCATTGTGATGATTTCACTTCAAAATTACCGTTTGGAATCTCTAGCGCACCAGAAGTGTTCCAGAGGAGAACGAACACTATCTTAGCTAAATGTGTGTTCAACCAGACAAAAATAAATTACCTGGGGCACATCGATAAGGATGGAGTTTGTGCGGATCCTGAAAAAGACAAAAGCTATACAGGATATGGATATTCCTAAATCAGTATCAGAAGTCCAAAGATTCTTAGGAATGGTTAATCAACTATGCAAATTTTCCTCTAACATTGCTAACCTCACTGACTCAACCCCTTCTAGAACTGCTAAGCACAAAGAAAGCGTGGTTATGGGGGCACTGATCAAGACTATAATTATAATGGTATGACTATTCTGTATTCCTGCACTAGTTATTTGTGAGTGTGAGAGCTTTTTTAATTTTCATTTAAAAGAAGTTTATTGCAAGGTCTTTTCAGTTACATCCTTTTAAGAAGATGGACAAGTGACAGATGCACGCACAAACAAATGGTTAATTTTTTGTCTTGAAGAAATATATAATGCGTATTTTGAAAGTGCTAAATAATTGAGTCTACTATGAAGCAGCCATTTTTAATTTGTTTTTGTTTTTATATAAGTTATTTAATATTTCTAGTTGAGGCATTAACATTGCGAGATGATAACAACACCTAAATAATTTGTCTTGTCTCTAGTAAGCTATGATTGGATGTATAGGAGCTATGCAATCATTGAATGTGGAGGAAATATGATAGCTGCTGCCTGATAGTATAGGTACTTGCTGTATTGATTGATAGAGGAGGAAGTATATCTATCAGCTGTCATTGTGATAATAGTGGTGCTTACTGTTTTGAATATGACCATTTAAACTAAGTAGATCTGCTTACGTAACTTCATAACACACAAAGCTGGGTGTGTGTGGTAGCTAGCAATAAACATTATTGAAGTAATGAATATAATTAAGGAAATAATAGTCCCTAGAAGAATGAATGTGGTAGTTACACCACAGTCAACCACCCCAAATAATGTTTTTGTTTTTTTGTAATTTCCTAGTTAACTTGAAGCAATAACATTGTGATCTCAATAACATCTTGTCTGTAATAAACTATGATTGAATTTTACAAGGAAGTGCTGGCAATCAACATGTGGAGAAGGAAATATGACAGCTGTTGTCATTATAGTGATCTATGTACCATTGTGATAGCTGCCATTATGATAATAATGGTGTTTACTGTGATGGTAGTTAAAAGCAAGTGAATCTTCATACCAATCAATTCCATTCTATAGTAATTTTGTTGTTCCTGGTACATATGCACTTCCTGGTACATGTGCATTCCTAGTTCTTTAGTGCTATTGTAATACTTGTAGATAACCAGGAAGCCTATTAAAAGAGATTCATTGGGCTGTTTACTCACATTGTTTACCACCTTAGACTAGGTGCCTACTGTTGTTAGTGAAAGCAAATGATTTGAGCAGCCTACCATTAATTAGCAAGTGAGCTAAGCGAGCGAGACATTCTCAGGGGTAACACAATTGAAAATTGGGGATATTTGTTTGTTATTGAGTGAGTGAAGCAAGATACTATTAGTGGTGGATAATGCAAAATCGGGTATATGTTTTATATGGGCATGGTTCTCGCTTATTTCGTACCACTTTTTGAACTCCGACACATCAATTCTTCTAGGAATAGATAACATGATCAACATTTAGAAATTAATTTAAACTCATAACGCCTTTATCTTTGCCATTTGGTGCCCAAAGTAGCTATTCCCTGTTGATGCTCAATTTATAATATTTATATTATACTATAGAATGACAATCATGCCATCTCTCATGAATTTGAAATAATTCAATCTATCCCATAGTACAGTGCATTTCACCTAAAGAGTAGAATTTTGAAATACATAAACTGCAACTTCTATCAAACTTTGAGCTTATGTATACCATTATAATGCTGTCACAGCTTCTTTTAAGCTGTACTGACCAAATTGGACCATCAGAAGGCATAGAAGAATCGTGCAACCGCCATTGACTTTAATACATTTTAGCCATTTTATTTTGACGTCATTGATTTATCCCGTTGGTCACGGTGCGTAACTTAATAGTTGGCCTTGCCTACGCGACAGCTTCCACTAGGGACTACACCTGTACTTACAACCGCAATGGTACGACGAGAAACTGTTTATTAAATAATTGGCGAGCGAGCGTAGCGAGCGAGACACTTACAGGGGTAACACAATTGAAAATCGGGGATGTTTGTTTATCAGTATGTATGGACGTACGTATGTCATTTTGTACTTTGACCCTCGCGTATTTTTGTGTTCGCTCCACGTTCAACCCCGTCCCAAACTTCACTAAACAGTATCCTCTGGTTTAGCGACCATTACCCGTATCACCTTAGAAATTGAATTGTGTGTACCGCTTTGAATTATTTTGCGTGTGCAGTTAAAACTCTAAAACTTATGGGAGTTCCATTTCTATTCAAGTTAGTCGCTATTTGTCACAGTTATAAGCACTACTCTTTCAATTCAAACAGTTGTGGGGGAGTGGTTACTATGTCATTGAAACCCCTTTACCGTATATGCTTAATTATTTAACAACTCGACTTTATTTTAGTAGTTTGATAACAATAGTGTAGTTTAAGGCTCGCTCGCCATTTGTGCTCAAGCACACCACTAGTTTATTTGTATATATGTTTGGACGTAGGTATGTCTTTTGTACTTTGACCCTCGCGTTTTTGTGTTAGTTATGTGGTCGACCCCGTCCCAAATTGACTAAACAGAATCCTCTGGTTTATCGATCAGTACCCGTATCACCCTAGAAATTGAATTGTTTACCGTTTTGAATTCTTTTGCGGGTGCAGTTAAAACTTGAAAACTTAAGGGACTTCCATTTCTATTCGAGTTAGTGGCGGTGGTAAGTCAATGTGCTCTTTGTCATGATTATAAGCCGTGCGCAACAGTATTTACTTGAAAATACATTGTCCCACTAGACTACCGCGAAGGTAAGTCTGTGTAGGTGCATGTCCAGTGTCAAAGCATTGTGTGTTACAACCACTACTTAGCTAAAGAATATCACAAAGAAAACTTTTAAATAACGTGTATTGTTTTGTTGTTGTTTTTTTCCTTCCAAGCAGTTGCAGAGAGTTGTTACTATGGCACTGAAATCCCTTTACCCTGTATGCTAAATTTAAAAACTGGACCTTATTTTCAGTAGCTTCAGTGTTAGAAGTCAAAATCATTCATATAAAAATAGTATAGTCTTTAGGATCGCTCGCCATTTGTGCTCAAGCACATCACTAGTATAGGGGTTGTGATAATATATACAAATGTGAGTAGACTACATGTAGTTGACAATTGGCAGAGCCAGGCCCATGTGTTCAGTAAAAGGTCTAGCTATTCTAAGAGGGATCTGAAAATTGTGATCATAGTCGCTACACTAAAAAGTAGTTACTTGTCTATAAGAGTTATGGTAAGGTTGCAACACCTGCCTAAATAAGTTTGTATGAGATTTACAATAAATGTCCTCAAAGTGGGGGGCAGAAGGGGGGGGGGCAATATTTACTAGCGAATATTGTCTGGGGGACATTATTCACCAGAGAATAATGTCAGGGGGGGTTGGGGGGTGGGAGGGGGGGGGGGGGGGGGTGGGGGGGGGGGGAGGGGAAGGGGACACTTGGAAGGGGACAAACTTCACTATGACTCTGAGCTGACTGTGGAAATAGCACAGAACAAATTTTGGGTTATTAGTTAGTCATGGCTAATATAAAAAAATGGTCTCACTAGCCATGCTGTTTATCAACCATATGAAACAAGTTAGCTAAGCGAGAAGAAGTGCATGCAGTCAATGAGATGTTTCAATACTTTTTCCATTTTCCACACAGAGAAATGAATACTTCTTTTTGTTTCACCTTGGCATTCAATTTCTGGTCAACATTTCTTGATCGTCATGTATTTAAGGGTTGAAGGAGCAAAATCTGCAGATCAAATTTACAATAGCCAAAGTTCTGGAACAAATTTTAAGGACAGAATGCCACATACCCAAACCATGCCTACACTACTCTCCTGATTATGAAGCTTATACATATATATATATATTATATATATATTTATTGCAGCTTTGATATTTTTACTTGAATATTTCCGCATCACGCGAGCGTTCTGTATTCTCCCATATTGTACGGTTTATATTGTACGCTACTTGTAGCGCGCGCGTAGCGAGTAAAATCAATGAAAATTGTATTGTAACCGGTTGAGAAAAATTTCAAAGAAGCAATAAATCACTTATCACACTCGTCGTACAATATGGGAATGATATTTTACTCTCACGCCACATTTTCACTCGCCTTTGGCTCGTGAAAATATTTTGCGTGCTCGTAAAATATTTTCCCATATTGTACTCTGACTGGTGCTATAAGTATTATATATATATATATATATATATATAATATTATATATATAATATAATATATTCCAAGCTAGATATCTTCACAACGTTATTTTAGGTATGTGACCTTCATAATAGGCTGTATTGGCAGACTCATTACCCTAGTAGTTATAGCAACAAACCTGGCATAAGAGTTTTTTGGGTTTTTACAGCTACCTTCCTCTGAGTGGAGCCTACCCAGCCAGGTTAGAGCAGCTGCTAAAAATATCAACTGGGAGTGTGGGGGGGCCCCTATAGAGTTTTACAACCAACTCTACTCCAAGGGTTACCAACCCTGATATATAGAAACTATTTTAATTAAGATATCTAGCATTGATACACTTATTACACTTGTCAGAGTGATATGGCTAGATATTTCACTCTCAGGCTTTATTTTCACTCATCTCTGGCTCTTGACAATACATTAGCCTGCTCATGAAATATTTCACCATATCACACTCTGACTCATGTAATAAGTACTATAGTACTTATTATTATTATAATATTATATATAGTACTTTATTACATTTTAGTTGTTACTGTTGTTCATCGTTTACAAACTGCTTTTCAGAGCTCTAACCTATTGTTATTATACTTTATTGTGTTCAGCAGGAATTTAGTTAGGACATTCAATTTTAGAGTTCAATCCTACTTTAGCTCCATGACCCTCTCTCCCACCTAACCACTCCCAACCCACCCACCAACACACACACATTCTTAAAGTCAGATCATGAATCAATTGAACTACTTGATAACACTTAATTTAGTTGAATTACTAAGGGCTAACTCTTAATGAAAACATTATACTCAAATGTCATTCAGGAAATGTATTCCATAACCATGCTCTCTGCTCCTCTCTCGCTGTACCTAAGTGCTCTATGATTTCCATGAGGACAAACACAGTTCCTTAAAATGTGGTCTAATTAGCTGGTTTGTATGGGAGTAGAGGGAAGTGGCAAGTGGGACTTAAGAGAGGGAAGGTATGAAGATTGGGAGAAAATAAAAACATTAATATTATAAAATAATTTTCCAGTGTCTTTCGTTGGTGAAGATGGTTCTGAGAATTTTTTATATTATTGGCACGGCATTTTGAAAAGTATTCGGAACCTACTGGATGTTTTAAACATAGCTAACTCATTTACTCTTCAAGTAAGTATGATCGAATGACTTAAATTAATAACACCTGGCTAATGAATGTTTTTTCAGGATGGTGTTTATTTTAAACTGGGTGGCAATGACACTAGTTCATGGTGGGAGTGCAGTTCGTATTTTGTCACCTTCAGTTTACAACTACTTAGCAGGAATGAAAACCACTTGATATCATAGTAGATATGGATGAGGTGCCAGATCCAGGTGTTAGAGCTATCTTGCAGAAGGTGAGTGTAATATTTAATAATGACCATCCACTGGAAAATTAGTGTTCACAGCTATTAGATATATTTACTTTTTTGCAGATTTTATCTGCAAGTACAACTGATAATTTAAAAGAAATTGTGACTGAAAATTTTGAGCTACTTGTTGAGTCTGGTGTTACAAACACCAATGCTAACAGAACATGGAATGATAAGGTTCTCATTATTCAATCAATTGCTTTGGAAATTGATCCTTCAGACTCTTGGGTGAGTACAGTAAGAGATGAGACTGTTAAGCACAAAGAAATTCTTCAAGACTTTTATTGTGAAATCCAAGAACACTAAATTAACATCAGATAACTATAATTTGGTTTGATCATGATTGTTGGTGACATTTGCAAATTATGTAGACACTGTTTGAATTTTTTTTTAATACTAGCTAGTATGTGAAGTTTTCCAAAGCCTGTTCCAATTCCCGTCTAAAAGAAGAATGCACCTATATGTACATTTTGGACTATTTAGATGGCTGTGAGAAAGGCGAGAGAATACAATGATTATTCAGGGGCATTCATCACTGGCTAACTATTCCTTGTAATTATGTCACAAGGAGCTTTAAAATTTGTAGATTAATGCCTACAGTTTATCCAGTAGTTGAAGTCAAGGAAGATTCCCCAACATATCATCCTGTGCCCTCTATCTCCCTAAAAATACACATTAATGCAAAAATGTGCCAAATTTTTTACTTGTATCTTCCATACAACTGCACCTATCGACAAATAAAGAGAATAGTACCAAAAAAAACACAACTTTCTACTCTTTAAGCTGGATGCACTGTAACTCACCACAACCTAGAGAGTTTTATGGCCAATTTTATACCACAAGTTGTCAACCCAAGTACAAATTACTTATTATTCACTCTTAGGCTTTATTTTCACTCCTGGCTTATGAAAGTAAATTACTGTAGCCTGCTCATGAAATATTTCCCATATCACACCCTGACTCATGTAATAAGTAATACATATAAGTACTTATTACATGAGTCAGAGTGTGATATGGCATTTATTTTCACGAGCCAGAGGCGAGTGAAAATAAAGCCTGAGAGTGAAATATCTTGCCATATTACTCTGACAAGTGTAATAAGTTGTTTATTCCACACTAGATTTCTTTACTACTGTAGTTAGTACTAGAGGACCTGTAGCTCACAGGGTAAGTTGGTTGTGGGGGCTACCCACACCCCCAGCTGATATTATAGCAGCTGCTCTAACCTGGTTGGAGTAGGCTACACCTGGTCCAGAAGAGAAAGGTAGCTGTAAAAACCAAGAAAATTGAAAAGTTTGGCCAGTTGCTATAACTACAAGGGTAATGAGCTTGCACAATACAACTTGAAATAACAGCATAGTTGGCGCACGAAGGGAGACACTAGGGGTAACTCAATTAAAAATTGGGATATTTATTGGCGAGTGAAGGAGCAAGCGAGACAGTATTAAGGGTGGATAATGCAAAATCGGGTATATGTTATATATATGTGTGTATGGATGGTATGTATGCCCCTTAAACGGGGTGGGGACTTTTTTCTCCTAAAAACACTGCTTTTTAGGCTTGACCCCAGTTTATTCTGAAACTACAGCATTAAACAAGCCTTACTTTAAATTTCAGCTCCGAAGTGTGAGAAAATTCCGGCGAAAACGCTTGTTTTTCAAGTCACAAACAGTTGCTGCCACCGGTTACAAAGGCATTGGAGACCCTTTACCAGATTTAATTTTCAAAACTTCGCCGTTTTGAGAGGCTACGAAATGCCAATTGTTGGTTGTCAAACCCACCAGTAGTCAGAATGCTTTAATATTAATGCTAAGGAGGCTCTCGGGGGAAGCTGAGGTAAATACGTAATTCCATATTTGTTAGCTAAAAATACAAAAATAACTCTGGCCATTCTTTTTTGTATCTGAGAACTTGTTGACTGGTAAATTCAGATAGTCACAATGGTTTCAATTGATACTACTGAAGTTACCACTACTCATGAAGAATATGAGGTAAGAAGGTAATTTTGTAATTCCTGGCCTTTCTTTTTTGTAGCTAAAAGCTTGTTGTCAACAGTGACTGGTAAATTCAAACAGTCAGAATGACTCAAATTTGGTACTACAAAAGTTACTACTGCTCAAGAAAATGAGGTAAGAAAGTAATTTTGTATTTGTGTGCTAAAATTGATTGTCTTTTGTTTTTGTAGCTGAGAGCTTATTATCAAGAAATCGAGGTAATTCAGATAGTCAAAGTAACTTAAATATTACAGAAGTTATCAATAGGAAATTGAGGCAAGTAGTAATTCCATATTTGTTGGCTAATAATAACACTGGTTTATTTTTTAGTTACAGGTAATTGAGATTATCAGAATGGTTGATGTTTGATACTACAAAAGTTACCATTAATCAGGTAAGAGAGTGATTTTGTATTTGTTTGCTGAAATAAAATGTCATAACTGCTATTATAGTGTTCGCATGAAGTAAGCTAAAACATAGTAACATTTTATGTTACCTAACTATCAGGCTCGCTCGCCATTTGTGCTCAAGCACACCACTAGTATGTATATATGGTACATATGCCCCTTAAACGCGCGCGCGGGGGAGAAAACCCTTGTTTTTCATGACACAAAAAGTTGCCGAGACCGGTTACTATGGCATTGGAGACCCTTTTCCAAACGTAATTTCAAAACTTCGCCGTTTTAGGGGGGATATGGAGTGCCGCTTGTTAGTTGTCAAGAGCAATTGGTAGTCAGAATGCCGTAATGTTAATGCTAAGGAAGCTATTACTACTCCAGTGAAGCTGAGGTAAGTACGTAATTCCATATTTTGGTAGCTATATATGCAAAAATAACTCAGGCCTTTCTTTTTTGTAGCTAAGAGCTTGTTGTCAACAGTGATTGGTAAATTCAAATAGTCAGAATGGCTTAAATTTGATACTACGGAAGTTACTACTGCTCAAGAAAATGAGGTAAGAAAGTAATTTTGTATTTGTTGTGGGCAGGAGGCCCACATGAAGAAGAGCAAGAACTATTCTGAACATTGTGTGTGTACTCTCTATATCATCAATTAGATTATGTTTTGTACGTGTGTGTCAGTACCAATTAGCAGTCAATGGTGTTGAACATTTCAGTGTGAAGAATGTTTATGTGTTTGTAAGTTTCATGTAATTGTAGTGTGCTAGCACAGGAAGTCTGCATCTTTTTGTGTCATGTATGGGCGTGGCTTTGGTCCTTATATAATCCTTGCCACGCTCGTGCTTTGTTCAGTTCAGTCCTAGTTCAACGTGTTGTTCGTACTCTAATTACGATAACTAAATTCATATACCTTTGCTCCGGGAAGGGTTCAGCTAGCTGGTGGAGATAGTCAAGAGTATTGCGACTGGATTCTGGTGGCAGCGATCATAAGCTGTCCTCCAGGAGTGAGCGCTGAGCGAGGAAATCACGATTACCGAGCCGTGGGTTCACATTTGTGTGTGCTAACATTGATTGTCTTTTGTTTTTGTAGCCGAGAGCTTGTTGTCAAGAATGTGAGGTAATTCACAGAGTCAAAGTAACTTAACTTTGATACTACAGAAGTTATCAATACTCAGAAGTTGAGGTAAGTAGTAATTCCATATTTTGTTGTCTAAAATTACAAATAATAACACTGGTTTATTATTTTTTTATCGTAGCTGAGAGCTTGTCCAAGAGTTACTGGTATCAGAATGGCAGGTGTTTGATACTACAGAAGTTACCATTAATGAGGTAAGAGAGTGATTTTGTATTTGTTTGCTGAAATAAAAGGTTATTATAGTGTTTGCATAAACTAAGCTAAAACATAGTAACACAATACTGTAGTTTTATGTTACCTAACTATCAGGCTCACTCGCCATTTGTGATCAAGCATACCACTAGTATATATGTATGTGCGTATAGATAGTACGTATGCGCTTTAAACGTGCGCGCGGGAACTTTTTCTCCTAAAAACACGGCTTTTTAGGCTTGACCCCAGTTTATTCTGAAACTACAGCATTAAGCAAGCCTTACTTTATACTTAAGCTCCGAAGTGTGAGAAAATTCCTGCGAAAACGCTTCTTTTCAAGAAACAAAATTTGATTGGACCGGTTACTATGGCATTAAAGACCCTTTTCCAGACTTAATTTCAAAACTTCCCCGTTTTATGGGGGGATACGGAGTGCAGATTGTTGGTTGTCAAGAGCCATTGGTAGTCACAATGCCGTAGTATTAATGCTAAAGAAGCTACTACTACTCGAGGGAAGCTGAGGTAAGTACGTAATTCCATATTTGTTAGCTAAATATGCAAAATAACTCTGGCCTTTCTTTTTTGTAGCTAAGAGCTTGTTGTCAACAGTGACTGGTAAATTATAACAGTCAGAATGGCTCAAATTTGGTACTACAAAAGTTACCACTGCTCAAGAAAATGAGGTTAGAAAGTAATTTTGTATTTGTGTGCTAAAATGGATTGTCTTTTGTTTTTGTATCTGAGAGCTTGTTGTCAAGAATTCGAGGTAATTCAGATAGTCAAAAGTAACTTAAATTTGATACTACAGAAGTTATCAATAGGAAATTGAGTCAAGTAGTAATTCCATATGTGTTGGCTAAATAAAATGTCATAACTGCAATTATAGTGTTTGCATGAAGTTAGCTTAAACATAGTAACATTTTATGTTACCTAACTATCAGGCTCGCTCATCATTTGTGCTCAAGCACACCACAAGTATATATGTATATATGTATGTATGGATGGTACACGTATGCCCTTTAAACGCGTGCGTGGGTGCCGTTTTTTTCCCCTAAATACATGGCTTTTCTACTTTCTTCGATTTTACTTGAAACTTAGGCTCCAAATTGTGAGATAATTCCTTCAAAGTGCTTGGTTTTCAAGTCCCAAAAAGGTTACTATGGCATTGAAACCCTTTACCAAACGTAATTTGAAAAACCTTGTCGTTATTTTGAGCTGCTAAATGCCGCTCGTTGGTTGTCAAGTGCCACTGGTAGCCTCAAAGCGGCTAAAAATTAAAACCAAGGGAGCCACCATTACTTGGGAGAAACTGAGGTAAGTACGTAGTTCCATATTTGTTAGCTAAAATTACAAAAATAACTCTGGCTATGTTTTTTTTTTTTGGTAGAGTTGGGAGCTTGTTCACCAGTTACTGGTAATTGAGGTTCAGAATGGCTTAAATTGGATACCACAGAAGTTATCACTATTCCTGAAATTGAGGTGAGAGAGTAATTCTGTATATTAATGGTCAAATACTATTTACTTTTTTGTATGAACTAAGCTAAAGTATATTATGTAATAATACGTGGGTGTAGAAATCAATTTTAAAGTGGCCAATCAAGCAGTCACATTTGCCACACCTACAATATTAGGTGGGGTTTAGTTAGTTGGGCGGAGCCCGACCTCTGCTGAAGGGAGAGGTCGGGTAACAAGCCTATACCCGGGTTTGTTCCCTGCTGCAACGTATGTTGCAGTCCAATCAGATTGCAGTGTGGTTAAATGCTAAGGGAATGGGTGGGCGGACAGGAATACGCCTACGCAGAAATATACGTACACACTAGGAGCAAAAGGAGCAAGAAATGTGCGTGGGTGAAAAGAATGGCCACAAATCGTAAATCCCACACAATCGGTTCATGACGTTATGATTTGCTGACTCAGCAGGAACAAACCCGGGTATAGGCTTGTTACCCGACCTCTCCCTTCAGCAGAGGTCGGGCTCCGCCCAACTAGGGTTTAGTTTGTTTAAATGTACTTAATAAAAAATTGACATTAGTAAATAAATGGTGTAAAACTGATGAAAGCATGATAAATACTAATCAATCATACCCATTAGCTAACTAGTGGTGTGCTTAAGCACAAATGGCGAGTGAGCCTTAAACCACACTATTGTTAAACGATTGATTCTAATTACCAACACTCAAGCTACTAAAATAAAGTCGAGTTTTTAAATTACGTATATACAGTAAACGGGTTTCAATGCCATAGTAATCGCTCCCGCAACTGTTTGAATTGAAAAAGGAGCAACAAAATCAAGTCATGTTATTTAAACTTTTTTTTTATGTAGTAGTTGTAACACACAATACTTTCACACAACTGAACATGCCAACACAAGACTTACCTTTGTGGATCGTATTATGGACAATGCATTTTCAAGTAAATACTGTTGTGTAGGGCTTGTAACTGTGACAAATAGCGTATTAACTTACCACCGCCACTAACTCAAGTAGAAATGAATCTCTCATAAGTTTTTGAGTTTTAACTGCACCCGCAAAAGAATTCAAAGTAGTAAACAATTCAATTTCTAGGGTGATACGGGTAATGATCGCTAAACCGGAGGATTCTGATTAGTGAAGTTTGGGACGGGATCGAACACGGAGCGAACACAAAAATACGCGAAGGTCAAAGTACAAAATTACATACATACGTCCAAACATTATATTATACTAGTGGTGTGCTTGAGCACAAATGGCGAGCGAGCCTGATAGTTAGGTAACATGAAATGTTACTATTTTTAGCTTACTTCATGCAAACACTATAATAGCAGTTATGACATTTGATTTCAGCAAACAAATACAAAATCGCTCTCTTACCTGATTAATGGTAACTTTTGTAGTATCAAACATCTGCCATTCTGATAATCTCAATCACCAGTAACTCTTGAACAAGCTCTCAGCTACGATAAAAAATAAACCAGTGTTATTATTTGTAATTTTAGCCAACAAATATGGAATTACTACTTACAACATTTGAGTATTGATAACTTCTGTAGTATCAAATTGAGGTTACTTTGACCATCTGAATTACCTTGAATTCTTGACAACAAGCTCTCACCTACAAAAACAAAAGACAATCAATTTTAGCACACAAATACAAAAATTACTTTCTTACCTCATTTTCTTGAGCAGTGGTAACTTTTGTAGTACCAAATTTGTCATTCTGACTATTTGAATTTACCAGTCACTGTTGACAACAAGCTCTTAGCTACAAAAAAGAAAGGCCAGAGTTATTTTTGCATATTATTTAGCTAACAAATATGGAATTACGTACTTACCTCAGCTTCCCTCGAGTAGTAGTAGGTTCCTTAGCATCAATACTACGGCATTCTGACTACCAAAATGACTCTTGACAACCAACAAGCGGCATTCCGTTTCCCCCCTAAAACGGCGAAGTTATGAAATTAGGTCTGGAAATGGGTCGTCAATGCCATAGTAACCGGTAAAATCAACTTCTTGTTTCTTGAAAAGCAAGCGCTTTCGCCAGAATTTTCTCACACTTTGGAGCTTAAGTATAAAGTAAGGCTTGCTTAATGCTGTAGTTTCAGAATAAACTGGGGTCAAGCCTAAAAAGCCGTGTTTTTTGGATAAAAACGTTCCCCGCGCGCGCGTTTAAATGGCATACGTACCATCCATACATACATACATATATATAACATATACCCGATTTTGCATTATCCACCCCTAATACTGTCTCGCTCGCTACGCTCGCTCGCCAACAAACAAACACCCCTGATCTTCAATTGTGTTACCCCTGAGAGTGTCTCATTTGCTCTGCTCGCTCGCCAATTATTCTTTGTCAAGGAATAATTTTTAAGTTTGACAGAATATTACAGAGAATTCTCCATAACAAGAAAGGCAGAACCAGGTGACACCAGTGGTAAATAGTTTTATGTAACTTAACTAGGCATGCTCGCTCACCATTTGTACTTTGACCCTCGCGTTTTTGTGTTAGTTCTGTGGTCGACACCGTCCCAAACTTCACTAAACAGAATCCTCTGGTTTATCGATCAGTACCCGTATCACCCTAGAAATTGAATTGTTTACCGTTTTGAATTCTTTTGCGGGTGCAGTTAAAATGTGAAAACTTACGGGACTTCCATTTCTATTCGAGTTAGTGGTGGTGGTAAGTCAATGCGCTTTTTGTCATGGTTATAAGCCATACGCAACAGTATCTACTTGAAAATGCTTTGTCCACTAGATTAACCACGAAGGTAAGTCTCGTGTAGGTGTATGTCCAGTTGTGTCAAAGCATTGTGCTTTACAGCCACTCCTTAGCTAAAGAATATCACAAAGAAAATGTTTAAATAACGTGTATTGTTTTGTTGTTGTTTTTTCCTTCAATTCAAACAGTTGCAGCGAGTTGTTACTACTATGGCACTGAAATTCCTTTACCGTGTATGCCTAATTTAAAACTCGACCTTATTTTCAGTAGCTTCAGTGTTAGAAGTCAAAATAATTCAGATAAAAATAGTATAGTAGGCTCGCTTGCCATTTGTGCTCAAGCACATCACTAGTTATTTCACGGGTGATGTACCTAAAGATATCATTGCGAAGATATCTAGGGTGGAATAAATATATACCTTAAGTTCAAAACTGAAAGTTCCCTAAAACTGCTTTCATTGTAAAGTCACAAAAAGGTTGTTACAAGTGTTGCCATGGCTTTGAAAACCCTTTACCAGATGTAAAATTATAAACTTCATCGTGAGTTTGGTTGTCAAGGGGAAGTGCAGATAGTCAGAATTCCTTAACATTAAAGCTACCACTGCTCGGAAAAGCTAAGGTGAGTAGCTAGTAATTCTATATTTGTTAGCTAAAATTACGAGAAAAAACTCTCACCATTGTTTTTTTGTGGTTGCTGAGTGCCTGCTAACACAAGTTACCTGTAATTCAAACCATCAGATGGCTTTCAGAATAGATGGTACAGAATGTACCACTACTTTGGAAATTGAGGTAAGAAAAATTCAATCTTTACTTATGGTTAACTATGTTATAGTTTTATGTAACATAACTATGTAAGCTAGCTCACTCGCTATTTTGTGCTCAAACACACTACTAGTTAATTTTTTTTTGTTTATTATTTATATGGTTCGTGCAACACCATTTTCGCCCACACAACTAATTACGCAAGTTAGTAAGTTGTCTTGATAAACTAAGGAACAATGAGTTGCAGATGTTGAAAGCAAGGTATTATTGAAGCAAACCTAAAAGCCTGAACTTATGAAAGCATAGCAAACCCAATATAACTAAATCTCTTTGTCTGCCTGGAATGTGTAAGTCAATTTAGCATATTTAAAAAAACGATTAAAATTATGCCAAGGGCTGTAGCTCATAGTTCTCTCAATTAAAAGCTAAGCTAGCTCGCTCGCCATTTGTGATCAAGCACACCACTAGTTGATGAGCGAATGAAATAAGCGAGACAGTGGACAATTGAAAATCGGGTATGTGTTCGATTATATATATATGTATGGATTGTACATACCCCTTAAACCCACATGCAGTTCCTTTTTTTCTCTGAAAAACATAGCTTTCATGGCTTACCCCCAGTTTGTTGTGTTACTACAGCAGTAAGCAAGTCTTATTTTAGAGTTAGGCTCAAATTTGTGCAACAATACCTTTAAAAGTATTATCCAAAATTAAATTGACTACCCCTTTGAATTAATTTGTCTCTGAATGTCACGGGATGCACTATAATTTGCAAAACTGTGCAATAATTGTTTAGAACTCCTTGTTTTTCAAGTTGTAAAATGTTATGGTAAATTGTTACCATGATATTGAAAACCCTTTACCAGAAGTAATTAAAAAAACTTGGCTGTCTGTTAATAGCTGTGAGTGCTTGTTGTTTAGATAGTCAGATGACAGGATAGTGGGTATTACCCCGTATCGTCACGTCATAATCACATGAGAAATTTTTCCTTCTGCCGGTGGCGGTTGCTTAAAATATGCTGAAAAGTTAGTTGTGTGCTGGAATTGGAGAAAAGTTAGTTGTGTGCTGGAATTGGAGTTTCGGGTTAAAACTTTATACCAATGAGTGTCTCTGCATGTTTAGCTACTTCTACCGCTTTCATTGTTCAAGCCGTATTGATATACTTGATTAGGAATAACCAATTACAATATTCTTTTTGGTTCAAGAAATGATTTGCAATAGCTAGCTAGTGTATAGTAGTGCTGAGGGCTCACACCTTTGGTGTTTCATTGATACTGCATTAATTAATTATGGATAAGTGAACCTGTTGCTAACAGACTGCAATCCTTAATAAGTTTATGTAGGCTTTTATACTTAGTACATGCACATGATATATGCCACAACTACAAATTTAGCTATATTATTAATATTTACATGAGAGTTATAATTATATATATCTACAGTAATTGTAACGTTTACATAAGTGAACTATAGACCTCACTACGACCTCATGTGTAAAGCCTTAGCACTTGTTAAATTTAGGAGTGCTGGCATAATTTTTAACATAATACAAAAACTGCAACTTTCACTACTATCAAGCTTATTAGTTGTTGCACATCTTCTGTGATGTAATAAACTATGTATTAGCTGAAATGCAGCTGATAAGAAGTAGCTGGGTTAGAATGAGTAAAGTAAAGGTTTCAATGAATATTAGTGACAACTGGTTAAACGGAATGAGTACGTTTGGTCTTTCTGTAAAATGGGGATGTATATCTCATTAACATAATGAATCTAATTAAATGGACATACTTTCTACTATTTGTAACACAACAACAAGATCACATTGTGAAAGTCTTAGAAGCACAATAAAATTGAGACAGTCTGTATAGCTAGAATAGCTAAAGAAACACTTGACAATTAGGTGAGTCAGAAACAATGGGGGCTTCAGCTAATGATCTCCATGTACCCTCACCACCATGCACTGTTTATATCCCAAGAATTATTCATATTAGTGGGATCTATGAAAGCAGATATGTGCTATATTTATTTTGCTGTTGATTTTTTGTGCATTCTAGTATTTACAAGGACCTACATCTGCAGTATTATGAATATATTAAAATTGACTAAGTGTTGAAGAAGGAAGCATCTGTTGGTCTACCATTACAAGGGAAACTTAACTAAATTTAACTCTGTCAGCTATAAAATGTTTTACTAGTTTGCATTAACGGCTAAAAAAGACAATTATATCCTGGAATAATTATCACATATATTATTTCTACTTAGTACTAACCAATGAAAACAATTTAACTAAGCTAAATATAATGAAAACTGAGCACACTATTATTAGCTATTGATATTTTATTTGTTTGAAAGAGTTCACACTGTCCCAGTAATGTTAACTACTTCACATAGATTGCCATCCTTGTGATAACATGTATCTTCCCGAGTAATATAATCATTTCCACACAATCTAACTTCAAGGCTGTCAGTAGTTGGACTTGGAAGAGAAGTACAGAACCAAGGCGGGTTGTTTTGTTTACAGCAAGAATTCACAGAACCACCAAGACACAAAGTAACTGGTTCCCTTTCACTTTAAGTGTCTAACTCACACTGTGTTATGACTTTCTGGCAGAGAACTCTTTTGTACTTTAGACTCAGGGGCAGATATTTGTGATAGCTACTGGTCCTCAGTTTGGGGCAGTACTCACTAGGATAAGCACATGAAGAATTTTCCTCAGTCAAACTATTACGTCTCCAGTCGTTAGTTAACAGTACCATTCTCCAGCTACTTGGTATGACACCTGATGGAACTATTACGTCTCCAGTCGTTAGTTAACAGCACCATTCTCCAGCTACTTGGTATGACACCTGATGGCACAGATGATATACACATCTTCTATGACCCAGAGGCTTTAGCAAGTGTCACTTGGAAAACTGCTAAAGGATTAGGTATATCCTGTTTAAAACTTCTTTTAAGAATTAGTGCTCGATTTAAATTAAATTAAAGAATATGCAATAATAAGATTTGATTTGTAACAAAAGTTATGGTGTCAAAATTATAAAAATGCTGAATATCAATGGACAAGGAAATAACATGACAGATTAAATAACTAGTTACATTGAATATATGGTTCAGGCACAAAGAATGGTCCAGACTCTGAAGATGGACCAGGCTTCGAAGCAGCTTAACAGCACTACAAATAATTACTGAGGATGATCCTGAAATTAAAGAGAGAGTGGACTGTTTTATCCAGCTACAGAAGTTAGAGTGGGCACAATAGATGGATGGGATTCATTTTCACTCTCTTCATAGGATTCAATGATTGAGTCCTGTGACGAGGGTGAAGATGAATCCTGGCCATCTACAATCTGCTTCTTCTATGTGGTATAGAATAACTTACTATTATGTAAAATAAATAGAAATAAAATTTTTTTTTGTTGGTATTGAGAGTGAGACTGTAGCATAGCAGTACCCCTTAACAGTATAAATACAGAATTGGAGTGTTTGTTTGCCGGCTGGTTTTTGTAGCATAGTGGCAGAGCACTTGTGCATTAAGCAAGCAGTTCTGGGTTCGATTCCCGGTGGTGACCAAATATTTTTAATTCTGTATTGTTTAAAAAGCCGGTGAAAAAGAGATAATACATCTCATGAGTAAAAGAAGAAATTACAACTGTTATTATGTTTTCTTGTTTTGCAGCAGCTGAACAGCAGAATTGAAGCAACATTATAGAGCATGGTATTTGTTACATCAGAACCCTGCCAAACAGCAGCCTTTATTGATGTAGGAGACAAGTTGCAGTAACATGATACCACACATCCGCTGCATGCGTCAAAGACACTTACCAACTTGTATGGTCTACAATGATGCAGTCCTCTCCACAACAGAGGAAGTGTTGCTCAAAAGCGTTTTGCACTTTTAGGCATATTGGTGAGACTTTGGTAGTTTCACTTGGGTTTTTTAGTGTTACGCTTTCTGCATTGATTTTTTTTAAGGCTAAACTTCTCCAGCTTAGTGTAAAGTATGCTTACTTGCGCTTACAATTCTCTCTGCATAAGTTTGAGATTTCTTTGGACATGCACTGCACCTGCGTCTGCACGAGCTACTATTAGATTTTGGGTGTTCGGTTAATTGAAGTGTTCGGATAATTGAAGTTCGGATAATTGACATTCTACTGTAATTCAAACATAATATTTGAATAATTGTGCTTTCTCTCGCTTACCTTGCAAGGTTTATCCTTGTGTGACACACTAGAATTGGTCTCCTCAAGATTTACAGATATTCTCTCAGACTGCCTGGCGTGACACTTCGACTTGTTGTCCACAAAAGTCACAATATCCGTTGCTTCATCAAAGTGACACTCTTGCTGGCTGTCCATAACAACCGCTGATTCATCAATGTGACCAACAGTCCTTGCTTCAGTAACAACAGCTGCTTCGTCAATGTGACACTTCTGCTGGTTGTCTTCAGAGGTCACAACAGTCCTTGCTTCAGTAACAACAGCAGCTTTGCTTAAGCTGATTCCTAAATTGTCCAGAATAAGCTTGTTATCATGATCGTTTACCCTGCAGCACACTTGGTGAGAATCATCTGCTGAAAAGGAGCTAGGAGCTTTGTTTGTGGCCGATAAGCACATGTTGTCCTTGTCCACTTCCTGATGTCAATGTTTCTGTAGTGTTGCCACTTGAAAGTGGTCTTTCATCTCGGCTTTCTATCATAGAGTTTGTCAAGTTCATCAAGACTCTAACATCAGAGCAGCTGGTGGAACTGGGATATGGTAGTCACTCACAGATGAGCTCGTATCACTTTCAGTGTCAGTATCTCTAGTCATGAACTCATCATTGCTGTTGCTACACCAGTCAAACTCATCATCCTCGTCAAATTGTTGATCCTCACCAGATAGTTCGTCCTCATCAAATTGTTCGTCATCATCAAAATCAGTATTTCCTGGTTGTACAACATGTCATTGGAATTGAGTTCTTTTACAAACTCATTGATCACCTCGGTGACATTCAGGTCTTCGTGCTGCACTTCCTTGAAACACTTCATAATTAACTGAGAGGCTGAAGAAGTCTTGTGAGTTCTAGAGGCAGAAGGAGGCTTGGAACACAATGAGGTTCTCCACAGCTGGTCACTGCGCAGCACATGGTTGCGATACTCTTCCTTTATCACTTCGTCGTATTCCCAATCGACTTCATTGATGTCTTTTTTCAAATCAGGATGTGTGGAAGGTCCGTCGTGATAGACTGACAATGGATGCGCCCAGGTAGTCTCCAGGATTCCTTGATTTCTATTTGAAGACTTTCTCAGTTTCTCATCACTAGCCATTGAGTTCTCAAGCTTTACTTTCTTCACCTGCTTTGGGTCATCCCACTCTGAACAGCTCATAAACTTAGCAGGAGAATGCACACTAGGCTTCAACCCAGCCCAAGTTTTCGGTGGATAGGAATCATTCACGCTGTCCGTGAAAATCGTGGGTATTGAGAGCTGGCTGTCAAACACTTCAGCGTTGTCCTCATCCGCAAGCAATTTCATCGGTTCCCGCTCACCACGGCGCAAGTGCCCCACTCCGTCCGTACACTCCCTTAAATAAGAGGCACGTGGTGGAGTTGAGGGTCCGATAGGATAGGAATTGGGAAAGAAGCCCAAGAGTTGTACCGAGAACGGGGGAGAAATCTGGACTCGTACTATCCGGAAAGGCGTTCTCCAGCGATTTTGTGCCAGTTGATGAAGACTGGACATTAAACAACCAGGCATTCCAATTGTCCGTTTCGTTCCTCGCGGTTGCATATTCCCTTTCGTCACGGATGTCGGAGTAATTCGTGAGATATTGAGGTGAAGGAGTTTCATTTAAAGGAGAGGCAAAGTAGGCCGGTGGTGTAGCCCAATTAGCGTGAGAGGCACTGTCCACGTCTATTTTTCCTGTCCACACACTATTCACAAGCCGCGTTTCAGCGCTACTCAATCCACGCCTCGACTCGGGAGTCGTGGTACTCGTCCTCCATCCAGTGGCACCCGTTTGGTTTTCACAATCCAAAACGTATTCTGATACAGAAGTAAGACTTCACAAATTCCAGAAAGTCCAGTAGTGTCGCACACACTCAAAAGCACGCTATATCCAGGTACTACTATTGCTGGAGCAATTCCTGAGTCCTGATATTTTTTACCTTTGCTTTATAAAAGCGCTTAGTGTATAAAACCCCTATAGGGACCGAGTAAGAACTGATTAAGTGAAGCTAGATCAAAATTATGCGTAATTAAAGGTGTAATGGTCATTTTTACTCCTACATCAAACTAGGTACAGTCTGGCACAAGCATTAATTTCTAGTGATATATTCCAGTGTGAAATAAATGATAGGGGCATGGCAAGAGGCTGATTGAAATTGGTGCTAATTAGCAGCAAAATAGGTTCCAATTAGCAATAATTGTACTCAAACCACTTCAAAGGGTGCTGGTAGAGAGGGGGAGGGGAGTTGGGCTAATAAATAAAACATCAAAACATCACTTTATTCAATATTGATGTAGCTATTAATAATTTAATAATTTACTTTAATAGCCACAGAAATAACTGTGAATGTTATTTTGAAGCCTAGTTAACCCAGAATAAACTTGTAATATATATATATATATATATTATATATATATATATGCATATTTATTTATTCATTTATATATATATATATTATATATATATTATATTATATATATATATTATATGTATATATATATTATATATTATATACATGTATATATAATATCAGCACATTACTTTGTCAAATTGCTTTACTAATTTTGAATTAAAAATCTAGACCACTTCCTTTGGTGCTTCATTTACTGTTGTTGTTTTCTTTTCATGCTCATGATGTATACGATATTCCTTCGTGTGTGGCAACAACTACACCTATGCAGCAGCAAGCTAAGCTTTGTGCTGTGGACAATTAAAAACTCTTTACCTAATATGCTGCTCTATCTTGACGTAAGGCTTCCTGCAGGAACTAATAATAATTTCTCAAAACAATGGGTGTCGCAGCGGATTTGGTCTGGGTACTTATTAAATCTAAACAAGAATAGCTACCTGGTCCTTATTTGTAATAACTAGCAAGTCCAGCCACACAATGGCGTTTGATTTACTAACTTTGCAAATTAAGAATATAGTAGCAATAAGGTATTCTATGGTTTGCTATATTCTTCTACCACAGGAAATTACATCAGTTTCCTTTCTCCTGCTCTTTCTTCCTGAACCATTTCAGGTTTTCTTATTCCTATCTTTCATGGAATTTCCTTCTCCTTTTTGTCTTCTTCCCTGCTTCTCAGTCTCTGTTCTTCTTCCATGACTAATGACATTTGTGAACTTTTGTAAAATGTAACAACTCACTCAGAACAAAGATTTATGACCTTTCATTGTGCTACTTTTTTTTATTTCGGGTTAATTGTTGAGAAACGCGAATCTTTCAGTTCCACGGAGGGTACCAGCTTTTGTGGATAAAGCCCCTAGCGTCACGTCATAGCTAGTCACGCGAGTACTTTTTGCAGCCCCGGGTGTAGTTTGCTTTGTGCTCATGGAAGTTAAAGGAGTTAAAAGAAGTGAAGTTTCGTGTTGAAAAATGTATACTGGTGAGTGTTTCTGGCCTGTTAAGCTTCTTCTCTTATGAAGACAGTATTTCTACGTACCATTTTCATTGCTCGAGTTATATTGATGGCTGATTAAAATAGCTAATAGATTACTTGTTCTTTTGGTCTGAGATAGGTAGTGTTGAGTAGCGCTGAGGGTTCGCACCTTTGGCGCTTCATTAAAATCTGTAGTGCAATGAACGATCTATGCTGCCAATGAAAATTGTAATAATAGTACTGCTCCATTTATAATAGTGATAAGATGTGGAGTCCTGTACATAGCCTGAAGTGTTACACACTAAAAAAATGTTTTTAGGGGGAGGGGGCAAATTTAATGGGGGTGACAACAAGGCTGTGGCAAAAAAAAAAGGATAAATTTGCTCTGCTCTAGTTTTTCAAGATCAATTAATGTCATATCGAAACTAAGCTGGATGCAGAACAGTTGTGAAGGTGGCAAAGACTTAAAAAGAGCGCACAATCCTGTAGGATAACGTTAGCGACTGTAAAAACCACAAGAAGATAATGAGCTGAATCGGTTCGTATGAAATTACATTGTAGGATATTGCAAGAAAA
>WLWD01002919.1_pt1 | contig 97992 bp, 60 predicted proteins | sample 6712731 | NCBI WGS metagenome assembly WLWD01 (sample SAMN12718690, study PRJNA576275) | sponge metagenome | isolation source: marine sponge | host: Mycale hentscheli | place: New Zealand: South Island, Marlborough, Capsize Point | collected 2014-11-01
GTGTGTGTGTGTGGGAGGGGGGGGGGGTGAATTGGGTGATTTATACCCAAAATGTATCCGAACTTACGTGATGTGTGAAACATCTGTTTGTCTGCTCTGATTTTGGTGATTACTGATAATTAATCATTGAATTATGATTAAAAATGATTTAACTCTTTTATTGTGCTACTTTTTGAAATTTTCGGCCAACTTTTGAGAAAATGGGAAGCAGTCAGCTACTATAGGTGCTAGCTTTTGTGGGTAATGTCCCCCCCCCCTCCCCCCTTCTTTTTTTGTGGCCTACGGTAGTTTTGCTTTATGCACAGTAGCTTGTCAAGTGCTAATTAGAGTTTCACATTAAAACTACTGGTGAGTGTTTTTTAAATGTTTAGCTTCTCTTATGAAGATGGCATTTCCATATACAGTTTTCATTGCTCGAGCTATATTGATACTTAATTAGCTAGGTACACTCCAACTAAATGACCCTTTTAATCTGAGAAAGGATTTTACGTAGACTGAGGGTTCACATCTTGGTGCTTCATTGAATGAATGACGATGCCCATCGTAACTCTATATTGCGCAGGTCCAGTACTCACCCAAGTGCTACTTAGATAGTAATGACTTATCTGGTTTAATTCCATCCTCTTAGCTGTAATCATCATTAGCAGGTAAAAAATATCTGCACTTTTAAAACATTGAGCCTTGAAGCTGCCCAATCCAATGATTGTATTTAGGACATCGTACATAACAACCCAGTGGTTGAGCTAAATTTAACAATTTTAAAATTGAACAGTGTAAAATTTTGCAGCTACTGCTGGACTTGAAGCACATGTATGTTAACTGCAAGCATCCTATTAGCTATCCATTAGAACTGTATGACAATGCAAAACCTGTTTTATAGACCACATTAAAATTGATTGTCACAAACTTCTTACCACCGAAATAATTTGTTAATTAATTAGGCAGTAGTCTGCTCGCAAACGGAGCTGCTCGTCCAGACGTCAGCATCAGCCCTAGTCACTGCTACATGACTGAACCTAGCTCAACTTGCTGGGACTTTGAGAGACAGGAGGCAGGAAACTGGAGAAACATGAGGGCTGACCGTTGGCGTAAACCGTATTGTAGGCCTCCAACAGTCCGCCCAATAATGTCCGTGGGAAGTATAGCAAGACCGAATTCATTGCAATATTGCCGAGGGAGGTATCCCATGAGAATAGCTCCATGCTGCAAGTGTCAAAGTTATCCGGTAGCAAATATCACTCAGCCACGCCCCTTAACTTATGGAGGACTGTCGCCAAGATATTCCTTGCAGCCTCACAGGAGTTCTCTTCCACCACAGATCCCGTCAGCAAATTGCTTCAGGCCTATTAAGATGGATGCCACCCCTGATCATCACAAAGACAGAGCACACATCCCGGAACAGATCAAGGCATTCCATTTACTGCGCGAACAGGAATGCCTTGATCTAGACACAGATGACGAAGAAATACCCAACTTACCGAAAGTAGAGGATGTCGAACTACCTCCAATAGCGACGGTCAGTGATGGAACCAATGGTGACAGGGTCGGTACTGGTCCAATGCTGTCCCTATACCCTCCAGAGGGTCCTGCGTTTACCCAAGTAGGGGGACAAGTGAAGCAGTAGAACTTTCAAGGATAAACGTAATGAATCAACATACACACATTTTCATCAACTTATCATTCTCATCATCAATCTTGAAATTCATAAATTTTTGCCTAATGATATCATGGAGTATATAGATTGTCCAATGTGTTTGGTGTAATTAGCATTTGAATGTTTAGGGAGGTATGTGTGATTTTGATATAGGTGTACACACACTCATGCAAATTCAAAATGTAAATTTTCTTGTTGCCCACTTGGCTGTCAGTGTACCTGGCAGCCTGCATCTGGCAGAGCCAGGATGCCTATGCACTAAACAGGCACTGGTGAGCCCTGGAGAACAGGCCTTTCCTCACAGCAAGTGGTGTGGGCACCTGAAGTCCCACCTGGACTATTACTGTTTCATGAGAAAAGGCCTTGAATTTGCACCCCAGCAAATGCCAGGTACCTCCTAAAGCTGAGTGAACTGGTGGGGCTGGTGGTAAGCAGATTGAAAACTAAATGGAAAAATTGCCAGAGTGGAGCTTGAACTCAGGAACCTCAGGCCCTAAGCTAAGGACACAAACCACACAGCCACCACCACACACACACACACACACACACACACACACACACACACACACACACCTTGTCCCTATCTTTTGCTACCATGGTAAATATACAGCAAAATTTAGCCTTTCAGTACATGAAGTACAATACTACATTTGTGAACTACTAAAGGCCTCCTTTACTCTTCAGCCTCACACCACACGCGCACACACACACACACACACACACACACACACGCACATCACTGACAAATTATATAGTCCACATTATCTTCTAAAGCAAATGTCAAGTAAAATGTTTGTCAAACCTTTTCTGTATCACTCTACCTAACAGTTATTATCTGACATTTGCAGGACCACAAGTCTTCCTGAATCCTGTAAATCATGATGAATTCCAGATGTAGCACTGAGGTTCTCAAATAAAAAAACAAAACAAAAAAACTTCTGCAACTGATGTTGTGCAGTGCATGAGATAACAAAACAACAACAAACAAAAAAACCCTCTCTGGAGTGGGAGGTGTTTCCAGGCGACACCAATAATAAAGGCAAAATGTGAAGGTCTTGGAAGTTGTGGGTTGTCATAGCTCAGTGGCCCCGTTTTCTGGGTTTTCCTCTAGCTAGAGAAGCCTAAACCTCCAGTATGTAGTGGAAGATATCTAGACAACAATTGTCAGAGTGATGTGGCAAAGAAAAGCAAAGGCAAATTGTGAAGAATAAAAATCTCAGCTGTCACCAGGGAATCAAACCCAGGACCCCTGGTTTTAGCCACTAGTGCTCTAGTAAGCTAGGCTGGATTGCTATTACTACTAACATGTGGTAACATCTTGTGATGCCACTGGACCTATTGTGAAAACATCTATGACCAGGCCAGTTACATGGCTGCATTCACAATGTGTGTATGCATGTATTTGTATCTATGTGGCAGTGCAGCCCCTCCTCCTACTAATCAATACACTTGGGGGGAGGGGTTAGCTAGGTGGCTCCTGAATGAACTACACATTTGAGGCACAATAAGACCACACCCCATCACCAAAGAGAAACTCGTGGCAGCCACAGCTGCATTTTAAGTGGATAAATGTTTTTCAAGAGGATAAATGTTTTCAAATGTAATAAGGTGAAATGTAATGAAATTACATTCACCTTTATCTTGTAGAAGGGTACAAACATAGTAACACAGAATATTATCTCTTTCTTCTTCACAGATGCACACACATGAACACACAAACTTGCTCTCAAACATGCCTCGGGTACAGCTATCAATAAACTGGATTATATTATATAAGAGTCAGAGTGTGATATGGTGAAATATTCGTGAGCAGGCTAATTTATATTTTCACTGAGCCAGGGCTCCAAAAATACAGAAGTGGTAGGCTAGGCTGGTTGCTATGACTACTAGTGTAGTAATTATACAGCATGAGATACCACCATATGATCATTTGAGTTATCTCATGGTCACTTACCTAAAAATGTGTGAAGATATCTAGCTGGAATAAATGTATTTATATATTATATAATATATGTATATGATACTGATTACATTAGTCAGAGTGTGATATGGCGAAAATTTTAACGAGCAGGCTAATTTATTTTCACAAGCCAGAGGCGAGTGAAAATAAAGCCTGAGAGTGAAATGTCTTGTCATATCACTCTGATGAGTATAATAAGTAGTTTATTCTAGGCTAGACATCTTCACTGCAGTAGTTTGTACTAGAGTTGGTAATTCATGGTGTAAAGTTGGCTGTAAAATCTTTAGGGGCGATAATGTGAGTTATCTCACGGGTCACATGCCTAAAAAATAACATTGTGGCATGGAATATATATATACAGTAGACCCTCAATTATCCGAACACCTCAGGACTGAGGGTTGTTCGGATATTTGAAATGTTTGGATATTCGAAATAAGTCATATTTTTGAATGGGGTTTTAATCTCTTATTTCCAATGAATATCATTATAATTCCAAAAAAATGGTGTTCGGATTAGCGAGAGTTTGGATAAACGGGGTTCGGATAACTGAGGGTCTACTGTATATATATATATATATAATATATATATATATTATATATATATAATTATATTCATTCCATGCCATGATATCTTCACAATGTTATTTTTTAATATGAAATCAAACTTAAGATGTCATATTTCTAAAGCTATTAGATAATAAAAAGTATTAATCCAGTCACTCATATCAAAATTGTTATTATTCTAATAATAAAATTATCATCATTATAAATTAACTGAAAACTACTAAATGATATGTTTTGGTAGAATAAAGTCAGTATAATAACAACAACAACAATAATAACAACATAAATTGTTATTATTTATTATTATTATTATTATTATTATTATTATTATTATTATTATTATTATTATTATTATTATTATTATTATTATTATTATTATTATTATTATTATTATTATTATTATTGTGTATAATACACAAGCCCACCTGGATTGGTAAAGCGGCGTCACGAACTGAATGGGTAAAGCGTCTTCACATTCAGTTGAATGCGATTAACTATAGTATTGTATCTTGTAAACAGCAGGTATAAGTCCACAATCATGGATAGGAGAAGAGAGAGAGAAGCAGGAGAACTCAGTTCACTGAAGCAGAGAGAGAGAGAGAGAGACGAAGGAAAAGGGAATCCATGACTTAGTAGAGAGGAAAAGAAGGAGGACTAGAAGAGCTGAGGTGGCTCAGGAAGAAAGAGAACAGGTGAGGAAAAGGATAAGAACAAGATGAGCTGAGATGACTGAAGAAGAAAGAAAGACAGCTGGAGGGAGAATGGATAAAAGAAATGCTGGTTGTATGGCTTATGTAGCCACACGAGCCATTAATTGCCTTGAAAACAACAACAACAACAACAACAACTGAGGTGAGACAATAATGCATACTGGTGTAACTTCTATATTTTAGTTTTAGTTGTAGTTTTATACCAGTATTTTTAGTTTTGGTTTTTGAAGCAATTAACTTGAATTTAGTTTCACTTATGGTTATCTAAATTATATATCTTAGTTTTAGTTTTGGTTATTTAAATCAACAGTTGACAACTTTAATTTTAGTTTGATTATTATTATAATACAGATTTATGTAATTAATTAATACTTTTTATTTCGTTCACTGTAAGTATGGTTACATTTATTAGAATTGCTTTCTAAAACCTCATAAAGTAAGCAAGATTTTACAATTAATATATTTTATTATAATAATAATAATATTATTATTATTATTATTATTATCATATCTATACATTTTAGTAAGGCAGTAAGCAAACAATCCAAGAAATAAAGTGCTGGCAAGGTAAAGGGTCATACAATTACAAATAACTAGTGGTGTGCTTGAGCACAAATGGCGAGCGAGCCTTAAACTACACTATTGTTAAACAACTGGTTTTAACAGCTAACATTCAAAGTACTAAAAAAAAAAAATTATGCATATGCGGTAAAGGGGATTCAATGCCATAGTAACCGCTCCCCTCAGTTGTTTGAATTGAAAAAGAAGCAACAAAATCAAGTCACGTTATTTAAACTTTTCTTTGTGATATTCTTAATAGTAGTTGTAATGCACACTAATTCGCACAACTGAACATACCTACGCAAGACTTACCTTCGTGGTTCATCTAGTAAACAATGAATTTTCAAGTAAAAACTGTTGAGTAGGTGACAAATAGCGTATTAACTTACCACCGCCACTAACTCAAATAGAAATGGAGCTCCCATAAGATTTTGAGTTTTAACTGCACCCGCAAAACAATTCAATTTCTAAGGTGATACGGGTAATGATTGCTAAACCGGAGGATTCTGTTTAGTGAAGTTTGGGACGGGGTCGAACACAGAGCGAACACAAAAATACGCGAGGGTCAAAGTACAAAATGACATACGTACGTCCATATTATACCGATAAACAAATATCCCCTATTTTCAATTGTGTTACCCCTGTAAGTGTCTCGCTCGCTCGCCAATAAATAACTAATTGAATAAATAAATAATAACATCAATGGGTAAACAAACAGCTAACAACCCAATGAACGAGTAGTAAGTAAATAAATACATAAAAAAAATGAAAATAAAATAAATCATTGAGAAAAGGATTAGGTGGTGATTGTTCCCAGGACAGAGGCACAGTCCCCTTACTGTACAGCCAGCCACTGAGAGACGCTGGAAGAGATAGTCTCTAGCCCGTGGGTCTCCTGTCTCCACCACTATGCTGTGTCCCACATTCTTCAGCAAAGCCATAGACTTTGGACCCACAACACCCATGGTCTCAATGGCTATAGGTGGGAACCAATGCACTTGGTGGAAGGCTGCTACACTTCTACTCCTTCTCTTCAGCTGCTGCAGCAACTTTCTCAGGTCCTTGGGTTGCATGGGCTTAGTATGAAGAAGCAAAAGTGTCTGGACAGGTTGCATCCCACACAAGCAAACGACATGACTTCCATGGAGCCAGGGTTCCAGCCTGGAAGGAATGTGAGTGGATGTCAAGGCTCTCTTCATAATGTCATTCAGAGCAGCATGATGTTAGTGCCTCCCCTCACTCCGTCTACAGCTGAGTGCATGTCTGCCAAGTTCATCAACCTCGGCCAAGCAATGCCTGCATTGGTGTGGAGAACACACTGGTGTTCCTAGTCAGAGGCCCACACCAATTCACACTGTGTTGTCATCCATGTGAAGCCCAAGGGAAGACACTGGCAGATCCCTCAACCATGCACCTGATTCCTTGTCAGATACTGAAAGCAAATGAGCACATTCCTCAATTGATTGCATCATCCAGGAGGTGTTGAGCAGTTGGTATAGTCCTTATGGAGTCCTATGCTTTTTGACTGTGGGTTGAGACCTCCTATAATTATTATAATTATATTTTGTTTTGGTAATTTTTTCAGACTATTTTAGGTTTAGTTATCATGAACCGATTGACTTTTAGTTTCAGTGATTGATATACCTTGTGAGATTTAGTTTTAGCTAGATAAGTAGAATGTTTTTAGTCTAAGATTAATTTTTAGTTTTAGTTAATCAAAGCAACACTACTTTTGGCAAATTATAATCCACTTGCACTATCAACACATTTACTTGGTAAAAAAATTATACTAAAAAAATTCAAATTTTAGAGATAATTACAGAAATTGCTAGACTTTGTGAGATTTTTCAGTAAGACCAATGTCATCAAAAGCTTCTTCAGCCCAACTTCCAAGTACTTTTGTTAATTCAACTTTTACAGAAGTAATAGCAGATCTCAGCTTCTCCTTTTCTTCCTGAGCTAGATTATCCACACTACTGCAAATTCTTTTTTTGGTCAAGACTGGATAGTTGGCCATTACAGCGTACCCATTGGCATGGTATGAGGCTCGTCCATTCAGGTGCAGACCATATATTTTGGTAGGCTCTTGCAGTATGTGATACGTAAATTGCCTTATTTTGATGGGCTCATAAACCAGTGGTTTTGTGTCAGCAATACGGAAAATGATATCTCCAACTTGAAGCAGCTTGAAGTCCACATCAGGATTCTCTTCCTTAGCAGTTTCAGGATCCAGACACTTCCAGCCTTCAGTGGTCCAAAATGGATGGTGGAGAGCAGCAAAGGGTGTGTCATTATTGAATCCGAATATTTTAAGTCCGGCACTCAAAATATGGTCCACAAACTCCTCAGTTATAGTAGTGGTTTCTCCTCCCAATGCCAGGACCTTCAAACCTCCAGTCTGCTTCTCAATATTCAATGAAGTCCCATTGGTAAGCATCACTGTAGTGCCAGCTATAAAGCAACCTAAATGTTATTCTTAAATGAGTATACTATAGTAACAATCAGTTCTACTTGACCTACCTCCTTTCTTGCGGCGTCTTGAAGCTGCTTGCTGCTGCTGCTGCTGGCTCAGCCGCTCAGCTTCTTGCTGCTTCCTTCTTATGTCTGCTTGAAGTGCATCATTCTTCTGTCTTAATTCGTTTTCTTTCTGTTGTAAGGCAGCTCTCAACTGATTCAAATGCTGTGCATTTTCGTGCTTCACTTTCTCGAGATTCGCGTCAGCCATATTTTGAAGCCTCTTTTGCTGCTCTTCGATTTTCTTTGCATTTTCCTTTTTCAAATTGTCAGCATCATTGTTAAATTTATCTTGCATTGCCTTCAGCTGCAATTAAAATAGTTACATACTATTAAGGTTCATTATTATCTATACTGGACTACCTTAGCTTCCTGGTCTCTCTTTGATTGTTCCATTCTTTGATTCAGTTCAATCTAAGGTGAATGATAAATGTATTGGTTACCTTCAGCTTTCATATGATTATAATTTCAATATTTAGCACACATTAATTAAGTTCTCGTGAATTTGAAATTATCAGGTGTAATAAACTTCTATCCATAATATGTGTACCTCCATGGTTCATACCTTTTTCTGTTCAAAGAAGCATTGTTGATCTTTCATTTCTTTCATTCTTTGCTTTGCCTCTGCATCGTAGTTCTTGATAACAGACAATTGGGAATCCAATTGATCTCGTTGTTTCTCTTGCTCCTATTAGTTATACCCAAATATTTTTGTTAAAACATTATGGCAAGGAAATTCATACTACAAGAATATACAAGGAGTATGCTGATAATAAATTTTACACACCAAAAACAATGCAAAATCAACCTCATATTGTAAGAGTGTGTTTGGACACAAGACAATTTTCTTATAGATGTGCTAATCTGTCTGTCTGTCTGTCAGTGTCTCTGTTTGTCTGTGTCTGTTTGTCTGTCAGTGTCTCTGTCTGTTTACCTGCCTGTCTGCTTGCCTGTCACCTGCCTGCCTGTCTATCTGACTGCTGTCTGTATGCCTGCCTGTCTGTCTGTCTATCTGACTGCTGTCTGTATGCCTGCCTGTCTGTTTATCTGTCTGTTTGTCTGCTTGCTTGTCTGTCTGTCTGTCTGCTTGTCTGTCCGTCTGTCTGTCTGTCTGTCTGTCTGACTGTCTTCCTGTCTGCCTGTCTGTCTGTCTGTCTATGTCTCTGTTTGTCTATCTGTTTTTCTGTTATCATACCAGGTTTGCTAGAAAGAAGGTGTATGGAAATATTGGATAACAATATCTAGCTATGCAAAGCTTGAAAATTGTAGCTTATTCTATTGAGTCACTATCCAATGAATATAACATATTCTTACCTCAATGAATTTCTCCAGCACTTCATCTGATGCAGGGCCCACACTTTTCTTGTTATGGTCATCTCCATTGTACTCACTCACAACTTTAAAAAATGCATCCTCAATGGTCTTGAAGTCTGTTTGAGGTGTGAGGTTTTTGATGACTGGATCTAGATGCTTCTCTCTGAGGCTCCTCAAAAGAGTTTGACAAATCAATTTGGACTGGCTGTAATTCTTTTCTAAATAGAGAGCCAGTTCACCACTTCTGCATTCTCCATTGTCATCATAAACTACAATCTTAGCCTATTATAAATAAGCGATAAAATTATTTGTTTCTAAACAACAGCATTTCTGCTATACATGCCTACCATAAGTTTCTCCAAAAATGATTGGTAGAGTTCACTCTCACTATCCAGAGATACAGCTTTATTAAACTTTTCCATTGCCTTTGTTACTGCATTTCTGTGCCTCTTGAGAAGCTGGTCATTCTCCATTGGTAACTTTTGGATGATGGTGGTCATTATTTCACGATATATTTGAAGTGCCTCTTCCATTCCTTTAGTATAAGTTGCCTCCAGCACACGTTGCCAGGTAGAACCAATGACTGGAATCCCGCCAGGTGAATTAAGTGCTTCAACATAGAGTTCAACCAAATGGGCTAACTCTACAAAACAGAACTTCAATGATTAAGATTCTTTATGATTTTATCAAGATGCTAAAACAATGATGCACTAAAGGTGTGAACCATCAGTGCTACAAAGTAGCACAATAGAAAGTTTTAAATTGTCATCCTGAGTAAGTTCAAAATTGTCAGTAATCTCCAAAATCAGAGCATGACAGACAGACAGACAAACAGACAGGACAACTACTATAACCTTCTCACACATGCACGCTGAGGGTTAACTACAACAATAACAACAAAGCAACAACCTCTGAATGGTTGGGTTTTTTAATCAAATGAATACATCTAGTATTATACCCTTTATAGCTGATAAAAAAAAAACAGCAACAAAATGGCGTTACAACGAACAGTATATGAGCACAGCTTACGAAATCCACTAATGACACTTCCTTCACTGAAGCCTTGCTTGGGAGCACTGTTGTCAAAAATCCTCTTCCTCACGTATTCTACTTTGTGTAGAAAAGCTGGACTGATGTCTTTCTGATAAAGAGGATTTTCAATATTTTGCATGACATGAGGTTCGGTGGAGGGAGGGGGAAGAGTCTCAGCATCAAAACCACTGAAGAAGCTCAATATGCACTGACGAATGTTTCTATCAGTTTCATCACTAATAGTATCATCCACTAGAACCTGGTTGACAGATTTATATGACACAACTCTAAATTTTTGTGTTGCCGATAAATTAGTATAATAACCATATTTACCTTTTGTAACAAGTAGTCTTTTATGTGACAAGGTCTTCCTTTCGCATCAGTAGGTGTCAAGATGACGTCTCTGAGGAGCCACAAAAACTTTGGGTTAGAATCTGCAAGTCTAACTCCCTCAGTTCCAGCTGCTGTTTGTCCCGCCTGAACTTGAATGCTCTTTGAGAGGTTTGCTATAAAGCTGCATATGTTGCGTAAAGGTAAATGCAAACGTGAAGAACTAAAATGTTACTATAGGGATATCTAAGAGGAGGTAAAGGGGAAAAGTATAGGACAAAGATTACACGTGAGAGGAATAAGCAGAGAGAGAAGACATCCTCAATGACAGGACACTAATGACTGAGAATATTAGGCAAAGGATACTGCATTTGATTTAAATCCTCCCTTTTAGGAACACTCATTGAATTGTAGATCATCAATGAGCTTAAAAGTACACTAAGAGTAAAAATTTGGCTGTCCCCTTGTGCTGTAGCATTGGCGGCATCGATCCCTTCTGTGTCCAGTAAAATGATGGTTACCTCTTCTTGGTCATCTTTCAACTTCATCTTGAAAGGTTGGTCCCACATCCATATCCCCATTGTTTTGGGGTCCATTTCATGACCCAGATGAAAGTGGCAAGTTTCACCAGCACTGCTGATCAAGCGGCTTAAAATGTAGGACTTGCCAGATCGGCAAGGCCCAACAATGGCTATAACACAAACTGGGCCTGACACAGCTCGTAAAATCTCGATTGCCTGAGGGTTGAGTATAAGCCTATTTCTCTCCTCATCTTTAAGGCGACTACATTTGTTGGTTTTCTGATCCCACTGCATATCGTTGGGATAGCAGAGAGGAATAGCCACACCCTTCCCACGTTGAGTGGCTGATCCTCCACGACTTGCTGACACATCGTAACTTGTGTATTGACCCATTATGACGGTTGACTCGAGATTGAGCTGCTGCAGTCGATTGGTAGAGAGACGACCTACCTTCACATTATTTTTACTTCGTTCTTTTTGTTTCCTGTAAAATGAAGTTTGCAGATAATAATGTCAAGTGAATTGTAAAGACAACAATTTACAAACAAAAACAAATAACAAGTGAATGAAAAGAATAAACAAATGACAAATTAACAAGTAATAAATCAATCTTGTAGTCACTCAAAAAGTATTTATGCTATCTAATTCTTATGTTAGCTTTTATTACCACTAACTTTGGTAATGGATCTTGAAGGGTAACTTTCTCAGTTGAAATTCTTTGCAGAAGAGTCACCAGAAGCTCTGCCTTCTTCATGAACGATTCTGGAGTCACTCTTACCCTGCTTGAAGAAAGTTGGGCTTTTTCAAGCATAGCGTGAGCTTCAGTGGCCTTATTCTGGTCATCCATCTTCTGAATTAATCTCTCAATTTCAGTTGAAATTTGACCATGAAATTCCAGGGCATTTTCCTTCCACGACCCAGTTTTGACTGATTTGGAGATCAGGGGCAGTTTAAAACCTGATGAAAGAGTTTTGGAGCGCTCACGAGTTGGCTTTGGCATGACTTTAGGTGGCCCCGTGGGGTCTTTAGCCGGCTTTTTTTCCATTTCAAATTCTTGCAGTTGAATTTTCCAAGTAAACACAAGATTAGCTAATGGATTGAAGTACGAGATTAGCTAATGGATTGAAGTACGAGAGTAGCGAGTCATATAAATGCAGCATGAGGGCGCGGTTTACTGCACCCTCGGGGCACATACTCTCGATTTACAGCCTAACTGAATAAACGCGGATCTGAAAAGACTATGGCTGGACGTGCCTTTACCGCTCGCAAGCTCCCTGGAGCACGCTTCAGTTCCGTCCCATTACTGATACCAAACGATATGGCATATGATTCCTCAGACAATAAACTGAAGAAGATTCCAGGGAAGGACAGAACTGGGTTAGCACTTGTCGCCGATGGATTGCAATTGTTGAAAGACATCGAACAGCCTCTGTCCGTTTTGGCGGTTGGTGGACCTTGTCGCACGGGAAAATCATACTTACTCTCGAGATTTCTGGGTACACCTGATGCATTTGCTCTAGGGCATAAGTTTGATCCTGAAACTGCAGGAGTGTGGCTAGGAACCACCGTGCTTGCTTGTGATCGATTCACCGTCGTTTTGATGGATACTGAAGGCATAGATTCTGTGTTTGCAAAGTCTAAAGATGATGCTTGTATTCTGGTAATGACACTCCTTCTCAGCTCATTTTTTATATACAATTCCATTGGAGTACCTCACCATAGTGACTTGGATAATATGAAGTAAGTTCATCTTATTATAGTAAATTTTAAGAGAATACATTAATTATAAAACCCCACAATTGATGGACAGATAAATAATAGGTGACATAGTGAAATTGTTAAGTGTAGCTAGCTCTGCAAAAGTCAAAGAGGTATATATAATGCAAGAGAAATACTATCCATTTAACCATTCTTTAAAAATAATTAATCACCCGGATTATTATTTATGTCTTCAAGTCATCATACAGCTTCACATAGAATACTGAACCGAGCAAATTGTTTCTTCATAGTCAGCATTTTCTAAACTGCTTTTTAAGAAAACCATTGTACCCAATTGCATACCAAAACGAATTTTGCACACTCATCAGAAAGCTCATGTGAGCTAGCCATGCAGTGTTTTTCTTCCGTTTCCCCGACTTGAATGATTAAAAAAATTACTCAATTTTAGTATATCAGACCAATGTATACAAGGGAAGGCGTGGCCACATAAGATTAACCCATGGTATTACTCTATTTAAAACAACAAGCCATTATTTGTCCTTGATCTCATTAACTTTTTCTATAATTATTTGACATAATTTTCTCCTTCCTAGCTATTTTGCTAATCTTGCAAATTGTATTGCTGTGAACTCCTCCCAAGAAGAAACAAATGCATTTTATTATAAAAATCACTTCCCAAATTTTCTCTGGCTTTTGCGGGATGTCCATCTCCTCCCAACTGGAAGTGATGGCAAGATCGTCTCACCTACAGAGTACCTTGTGGGCACAGTCTTGCGTCGTGGTACATCATTTGATCCTACTAAAAGTGATGAAGTAGGCAGAGCAATTCTTACATTCTTTCCCAGCATAGAATGCAAAACCTTGCAGCCTCCTTCAGATAACCCGGAGATACTCCGAAACATTGCTCATGAACAAGACAAGCTCAGCCCGGTGTTCCACAGAGAAGTTGACCAACTCATTGGGCATGTTGTTGAGCAACTTCAGCCTAAACGAGGATTTGCTGGAAATTCGGTGGATGGCCCTTTATTGGCTTCCATGACAGAAGATTATCTGAAGTCTGTTAATACAACTGGAGCCATCCCATGCATCACTGATACTTGGAATGTTGCAGTAAAGTGCCGCTGTGAAACGGTCATGAAGAAACTACTAGAAGAGTATCGTCATGAGCTGAAATTGTGTATCGATCAACAAGGTTTACCCATGGAAGAAGACTCTCCTGATGACGTTCAAATTACTAATCCACACACTCTGTTTGGGATTCACAGAGCCATACTCCTGAGAAAGATTCAGTCTCTCCTAAAACAAGTGGGCCACTTTGTTGGTACGTCCACTGATTTGTACAGCCGTGATAGTTTAGTTGATGAACTGGAGCATTCGACTGCCCGTTTTGAAGAAGTGGAAGTCAAGAAGACAGCAGAAAGGTCAGCTAGAGTGAAGAAGGTAACAGGTGGAGAGTTTCTTGAATTTGCGCAGCAAAATTATTCAAAATCTCGATCTGCCTGTGTTGCACTTTTTGAGAAGTTGTACCAACCAGTACAATATAAGTTGAATGCCATTGATCAATACTCTTTTCAAGAATTGATTGGCGATTTAAAGGAGCTTCAACTTGAATATTTCAAAATGGCAATTGGTCCAGCAAAATGGGAGGTGTATGATGAAAAGCGAGACTTTATTAAAAGCCAGGAAGACAATTTTCGTGTTCTAAAAGGGTTTCAGCAGCAAACCTATGATGCCATTCAGAAAACAGCAGAAGAAAGTGCCAGAGCAGTTCAACTTGCAGATGACATCAGCAAAATGCAGGTTCAGATGAGAAATGATGCTGAACTCAACCAAAAACGGATGGAGACAATGCAAAAGGAACATCAAGAAGAAATGGAGAGGCTTTGTAACGAAAAAGTTGAGAGGCTTGCCCAAGAACAAAAGAAGTATGAAGATTTTAGAGCTGCTCACATGCAAGATATGGCAAAAATGGCACAAGAAAATCATGAGGAAATGAATCTACAGCACAAAAAAATGGAGGAGCTATTGAGTGGCATGATTTCTAAAAATAAAGAGGAAGTTTCGAAACTAAATTCTTCAGCCACCAAATTGACAGCCGAGATTAATAAAATGAGTAAGTGTAAAAGCAATACAGTTTTGTTTGTATATATAATATGTATATAATATATATACACAAGTGTGTATATTATTATGTATATTATGTTACATATACAACACATGTAAATATTATATATATTACATGGTTAACCCTCAGCGTGCATGTGTGAGAAGGTTACAGTACTCAGTTTGTATGTCAGTCAGTCGTTCTGTCACATAACAAAGAGTGGATCTTGAAGGCAAGACAAGAATCAAAATGTTTGCACTGGACATTTTAGTCCCTTTAATGTGCCAGAATTTTCATTTTAACTTATTTTTTCAGAAAAAGTTAGTTTTGTGTTGGCCGTACAATCGTAAGTGATTGTTGGTGACACCCCCTATTGTCACGTCGTACTAATGTGAGTAAATAATTTCTTGCTGCCCGCAGTAGTTTTGCTTCATGTCTAGGTGGTCTACCGGTTGGAGTTCCCTGTTGAAACTACCTGGTAGGTGAGTGTCTCTTTCATGTTTTCTCATGAAGACAGCAATTTCGTCTACCGTTTCATTGCTTGAGCCACATATCGACTTACATGAGCTACATTGACATATTGATACTACACCTTTCTTTGGGTCTTTGTAATAACTAGCTAGCTACTTTATAGTAATGCTGAGGGTTCACACCTTTGGTGCTTCATTTTATTTAGTATAAATCTTGGTTTTGAAATCCTGCTAAATTAACTCTTCAGCTATACTTCATCAGTATTCATCGTCATGCAATGTGATTGTATATCCCTGTAAGGAAATGTGTACGATTTGCAAAGCAGCATGAAACAGCTGTGATGCAATGTGATTGTATATCCCTGTAAGGAAATGTGTACGATTTGCAAAGCAGCATGAAACAGCTGTTGTAGTCTTTGGAAACATATTTGGACTTCCCCTGGGAAATTCACTACGTTGCACTCACATGACTTAATTAGTGATTAGGCACAGCAAGCTCAGCAACATCTCACTATGAATACATTGGGGGAAATGTGTGTGCTTTATGACAAATTAGGAGCATGTGTTATTGCTGACAGGCATGTTCTAACCCACACCTAGTCAGCAACTGATGTGACACCTTGTTTTCTCACAACTATTTGGGGACTTTTTTGAGAAAGAAGTGAATATTATTAGCTTAATGTGCACTAGAAGAGGTGAGGTTATATAAACATTGTTTCTAACATCTTGCTGGAATGCTGTACATAGCATGAACACTCAGACAACACCCTCTCATTGTATCACTCGTGCAGCAGTTTTGAGGCCACCTTAATTTGTCCGGGTAATGCCCACTCTTAATGCCATCCAACATTCAAATCCCAATAGGTACTCCTACTGGACCTACCTGGAGTGACCAACTATTTCAAGTGGGACTACAAGTCTTACAAGCAGGAGCAATGACAGCAGTTGGTAAGATTAGTAATATTAATAGTAGGATGAGATTATTCTGAATTGTTTTGTCATATTCCCCATTGCAGCATCTAAATGCAGTCTCATGTGATGCTAAGGGATTTTAAAAACTATTTGTAGACTTTTTTTTACTTGTCTAAATGTTTTTATTTCTATAAAATGTTGATAATTTTTTGCAGTTGTTTTGGTATATTCTAAAATTGTATGCATTTTATACAAAAATTATATCATAAAAAGTAAGCAAACTATATAGTTATAAGTGACAGTTTAATCTTCACAAAAATAAATCGTAAATTTAGTCTTCAATAGAAGTCTGAGCTAGACCCATGTCGGTGAGAGCATCATCAGCCCAGCTGCCAAGAACTTTGGTGAGTTCATCCTTTACTGATGAAATGGTGGTGCTCAAATGCTCCCTTTCCTCCACACTGAGCCTCTTCATTGCATCCTTGACTCTTTTTTTGGTTAGAACAGGGTAATTTGCCATGACAGCATAGCCGTTGGCATGGTAAGAATGAGATCCGTGAAGGTGAAGCCCATATATCTTCACTGGCTCCTGGAGCGTTGTGAAAGTGAAATCTGTAATTTTAGTGGGCTCATACAGAAGAGGATTGGTTTTAGCAATACGAAAGACAATGTCTCCAACTTGAAGCAGCTTGAAGTCCACATCAGGATTCTCTTCTTTTGCAGTTTCAGGATCCAGGCACTTCCAGCCTTCAGTGGTCCAAAATGGATGATGAAGAGCAGCAAAAGGTTTATCGTTGTTGATACCAAAAATCTTTTGACCTGCGAGCAAGGTAAGCTCTACAAATTCCCCAGTAATTGTGGCAGTTTCTCCACCTAGGGCCAGTATTTTGATACCCTCACTTTGCTTCTCTATTGAAATTTCTTGACCCCCACTGAGCATCACCTTGGTTCCAGCCAAAAAGCAACCCCCTGTTGATTTAGCTGTAGTAAACAAATAAGCTTAAAGAGGTGAATTAAAAAACATTCATTGATAGAACTTACGCATGTTTTCAATAGCAGTGTTCAATGCTGTAATAGTCTTGGTTACTGAAACAAGGTTTTCTTGGTTCTGTTGACTCATCGCTTCCATAGACTTGAACATGACATCGTACTGCTGTTTCATTTCTTCTTTATTTTCTTTCACAATTTCAGCCATACTATCAAGCTGTGCTTTCATGAGGTCATCGTGTTTCTTGCGGTCATTTTCAAGACGCTCTTCTTGCTCCTCTTTCATTCGAATCATTTCCTCCTCGTGCTGTTTTTGCATAGCTATCATCCTCTCTTTATTCAACTCAGCATCTTTAGTCGTTTGGACTTGTAGCTGCCCTAGGGTGTCATGAAGATGATCATTTCTAGCCTTTTCTTCTGCAATTTTCTGAAGTGCTTCAAACTTTTCTTTTTTAAACCCTTCCAGGCGTTTATAGTTTGCTTCTTGAGATTTGATGAAGGACTCCTTGTCCTGATACACTTCCCATTTAGCTGGTCCAATAGCTTTTTTGTAATATTGTTGCTGCAATGCTGTGAGGTCACTTGAGAACTCCTTGAAGGTATATTTATCCATTTCCTTCATCTTGTCTTCAAGTACACCATACAGCTCAGCAAAAACTGCTTCACATTGAGATCGAGACTCTGACAAATTGAGTTGGGTATACTTGTACAGAATTCCGCCACTGACAACTTTCTTTCTACTTTTTTCGAACCCTTTCATTTGCACAGAGCTCTCCATGTCAGAAAATGTGGCTGCAGCATTGTCCAATTCAGCAATGAGGCTTTCCCTGGTTATAGTAGTAGGGGCACCATCTGCAGTTGCAACAGGACCACCAACAAAATGACCGACTTGCTTTAAGAGGTATTGTGTTTTTTGTAGAAGAATTGAGCGGTGTATGGCCATTAATGTACGAGGCTTACTAGAACCACCATCGTCCAATAAATCTTCTTCCATTGGAAGACCGACCTCTTTTATTTTTTCATCCAAATCTCTTGTGTATTCATCAAGCATGTTCTCCAGTTCTTTCTTACACCTCAGCTCTACAGCAGTCTGCCAAGTGTCAGATATACAAGGGATTGCATCGGGGCTATTGACTGCTTTGAGAAATTCGCTCGCTATTTCTGCTAATAAAGGGCCATCAAGAAGCTTGCCTTCCACAAAGCCACATTTAGCTCGAACTCGTTTCAGTAGATACGCCACAAGGTTTTGTATTTGACTATTGAATCGAGGGTTAAGTTTATCTTCATTGGCAGCAATGTCCCTCATTACTTCAGGATCTGCTGATGGTGTTTCAATTGTCATACATTCAATAGAAGGGAATACAGTCAGAATTGCACGACTAATTTTATCACTTTCCGTTTCGTTGAAGGACTTCCCACGTTTAAATATCTTTGTCTTCAAATACTCAGTAGGCGTCATGGGTTTTCCATCTGGTCCAGGTGGAACAGAAAGAATGGCATCACGAAGAAGCCACAAGAAATCAGGAAAATAGTTCTTCAAATCAAAAGTCTCTGGTGACTCTACATCCCTCACAGCAATGGATGTTGCAAGCTTAGAGAAATGGCTAGGTAAAGAGATAGAATGAGTATAAAAAAGGTATTATCTATCGTATCGTGTGTGTGTGTGTGTGTATAGTGCGTACATGTACCTCATTCTCTCCAAGTCATTCTTCTTAGGGACACCGACAGAATTATAAATGAAGAAGGAGCTGAGAAGTACAGTCATGACTAGAATACTGGCATCATCTCTAACCTTGGCACTAACTGCGTCAATTCCTTCTGTATCCATGAAAAGAACAGTGAATTTATCACACTCCAACACCGTCGTGCCAATCCAGATTCCAAACGTTTTGGCATCCATTGTGTGCCCGAGGGCGAAGTCGTCTGCTGAACCCAGCAGCCTGGAAAGAACGTACGATTTCCCCGTGCGACACGGCCCACCAATAGCCAGTACAGCCAGTGGCCTCTCTATGGTTCGCAACAAGGTTAGGGTTTCTGGAACTAGATTAAGTCCAGTACGACTTTTTCCAGGTATTTGCTGGAGTTCATTGGTGGAGCTATTGTAAGTAGTGTCATCAGGGATGATCAGTGGCATAGACCCGTGGGGAGTATCACTTAGGCGGCGCTTCGAAAATCCTGTAACTGCAGACATTTTACTCTCTCTTTGGCTCTCCTTCTGAAGTACAATTAGCAAGTGTATGTACGGATTGATCGTACTACTTTTACATAGCTTGCCTACGGGTGGGCGGAGCCCAATTTCGGCGCAGCTAGATATTGCGTTGCCCGCTCCATGTCGCGTAGCCAAACCGCTTCGGTAAAGGATGTATATAGCTACACCTGATCTGACTATACACCGCGCGAGCGCCACCGCTATTAGGTAATTGGCGAGCGATGTTTGTTTGGACGTACATACGTATGTCATTTTGTACTTTGACCTTCTCATATTTTTGTGTTAGCTCGTTGTTCGACCCTGTCCCAAACTTCACTAAACGGAATCCTCAGGTTTAGCGATCATTACCCGTAATCTGTCACAGTTATAAGCCCTACTAAACTGTATTTGCTTGAAAATTCTTTGTCCACTAGAGTAACCACAAAGCTAAGCCTTGTGTAGGTATGTTCAGTTGTGTGAAAGTATTGTACCAAACGTAAATAATGCTACTTGTTTTTGTTGTTGTTGTTTTTTTTTTTTTTTTTTTTTTTTTCAATTCTAACTGTTGCAGGGAGTGGTTACTATGGCATTGAAACCCCTTTACCTTATACAGACACGTAATTTAAACTTGATTTTTCTTATAGCTTGATTGTTGAAGTTAAAATTAATCGTTTAACAATAGTGTAGTTTTAGGCTCGCTCGCCATTTGTGCTCAAGCACATCACTAGTTAAAACTTAACCCGTTGTTTCGACTTCTTACACAAGTCCTCTTCTGGGGTCAACTGAGGTCGAACTCTCCATGGTGATATAATAACGAAATGTAAACAGCAAGATTTCTGGAGGGTAGTATTGGCTGTTAGAACGAGAGAAAAAATTGCTATTATTATTATTTATAATATTTTGTTATTTTTGCTCCTCCACTGCTGATAAGACTACTGGTAGCAAGGAGAAGCCATAACAATTCTAGTTCTCACTAATCCGCGGTCCGTCAAAAGTCCGCGTTTTATGATTTGGTCAGGAAATAGTATGTAGACATTTATGACACGACACAGCGAAGAAATGTGAACTAATTCAGCACTGAAAGGGTTGAGCAAAATAGCACTCACGCTGACGATCTTTACCATGATTTGACTGATTAGGTGGCAAGGCCTGACCAGTCCAAAATATCTTGTTCTTCCCCTATGCTGTGACCACTACCTCATATCCAGGGGAGGCCGAGGGAGCCAACCCCCCCCCCCCCTCCTAACCAAGTTTATTTAAAAAAATTATGATGAACAAGGGTACCAATATAGGTATATATTAATACATGCTAATTTATGTTCTTTATTGATAGTCAAAATAATTTACATATTGTATTAAATCCTACATATAATTGGGCCCCTTCCCATCATTGGCGCTGGATCCTCCCTCCCCTCCCCTCATATCTGTATCAATGATTCCAAATAATTGACTTGTCCTGACAAGTCATTCACAAATAGCTCTAGCATATTTATAATACAGCTACACAAGTAGTAACTAAGCCGAACACCACAGCAAGCCACACCCTGTACCAACTGTGTAGAAAAGGCCTGGTCATCTTGCTGGCATAATGTCATTAACATACTTGTTTAGTTCCTGTCAGTGTACTGTGGTCAACTATAATTGGCTAAATTTGCCATTGTGGAGCTCCGGGGAAGACAATTGCTTTGGCTAAACAATACGTACAATTTCTGGTAGTTTATTTATTAGCTTTCGTAGTAGATTATAACTATAAATAGTCAAAACGTTTCGACCCGTAGGTCTTCATCAGTTGACAAAAAACTGTGTGTATTACGTAGTAATGAACCTATACAGCATCAATACGTACAATAAAAACAAAAACAACAAAACAACAAAACTTTCATTATAGAGTGCTTCAAGATTCTAGCTGTATTGTAGGGCCAACTTCTAAATTAAAAGTTTTGTAATCACAAACCACTATCTACTTGCAGGTGATGTTGTTTAGTTGAAACAATGTTCAATCAATTGTCTACAAGTTGGAAGTTGAAGTGAGTAATAAATAAAATAAATTCATAAAATAAAACGAGTGCAAAATTCTTCTAAATGTCAAAGATGAGACTGAGAATGGAGCATAAAGGAAAGGCTGAAGTGACAATACAAAATACTCCCTTTAGGTCATGTACAGGAGGAACATTCAAACACACAAACACAAGCAGAATTTTGTCACGAGGCAGCTGAGTTTTTGTGGAGCATATCTTCCAGTTGATCTGCTGCACGTTGGAGAAATGCAGCACTTTCTCTATAACCTGTGAACATAAACCAATAACCTTGTGATCAGGGTGAGACTGTATGTATACATGAATGACTGTGTGTGTGTGTTATCCACATTTATCCACCAATTAGGTATTTAGGTGTCTCTTTTCAGGGTGTTTCTAATTAATTTCCAGGAGCCAAACACCAATTTTTATAACAGTATCTAGAATTAGAAATCTAGAAGGTGTAAGGGAGACCCAATTCCATTGAGTCTAGGGTTTGCCCATTATCCACCCATCATAACCCTCATGTGACTACAAACACACACAAGGTAATGATTATTTCTTCTGGGGCACTTCATGAAAGTTTCTATGATCCCTTCCCATAGAACAAGTGACAATAACCTTGGGCATTCTCACATTAGTGGCATGGTGGTAAAAGGTGCTTGTACATTTAGAATGGAAAAGGGTGCTTGACACCAAAACGAAAACTTAAAGTCAAGCCCGCCCAACTCAACAATCGTGCTCATAAAACTGTGACAATGGAGAGATTCCTTCCAGTGCTTCATCAGACTAGCAAGCAGTCAATAGAGGAGATGATTGTACTCACCTGTGATGAGCTGTCTCACAGCCATAACCTCGTGGTTATTGAGGTTTTGAGAGTTTCCCAGAGTTCTAGTGGCAGCAGCGGCAGACATGAGTCCTGCTGTCAGAGATGGCGCAGGGTTTGTACTGTGGTTATTGCTTGAAGTCTTGGTGTTGCTATGCAAATGTCTCAGAGGGGAAGATACGCGGGCTCTTTTGGGAGATGGAAGGGAGAGGGTGTGGTCATCGGGCGAGGTGGGTGTGTCGGCAGCTATGGTGACTACAGTTGTGTTTGCATGAGTATCTGAAACAGTTGTTGATGTTGTAGGTAAAGCTTCAATGCTTTCTTCGGGACTAGGAGAATGGTTGCCATCTTCCAACTGAAAGCACATAAAGCACCAGACTTTGAGCTACAACTACTACTACTACTACTACTACTACTACAATAACAACAACAACTACTACTACAATAACAACAACAACTACTACTACTACAATAACAACAACTACTACTACTACTGCTGCTATTACTACTGCTATTACAATGTTTCACACTAATTGTCTAAATTATGCATTCGTCTTCTAGTTGATTAGCTAACAAGTCGTCTGCTTCAAAAATAATAGTGATACAGTACACCCTGTTATCAACTCAAATCAGATGGGTGGTCTATTCTAGGGTATGTACCGTTATACTCAAAAAGACAAATCACGCCTGATTTAATTGAGGGCACAAAGTAATCAAGGATATACGGTAATTGAAATTTGGTCAAAACCACTGAATAGGATAGCTTATGAACCAAGGGGTATTTCAGTTACAGGCACAGGAAATGGTCATCCCATACATTAAATATGTAGCACAAAGAGACCCTTTACCAGTTTCTGACACATTCTCTTGAGTACATATTACTTGTTAGTACAGGTAAATAACAATTACATACAAAAAAAAAAAAAAAGGAGGGAGGAGTATAAATTGTAGCTAACTGAAACAATCATATAATCTATGTAAATAACAGCTCCCCCTATTTTCCTCTATTCTAGAAGTGGCTGCTTACTTTGCTGATTCCATTTGAATTAGGTTGAGAACCGTCACGGACTTTCTTTGAGCGACGGTAAGACTTGAGGAATGTTCTTATCCTCTTGCGAACACACGATGAAAACTCAGGAAACTTGCTACTGGCATCAGTCATGATTTCCGTGATCAGTTCTCGTGGCTGGTGGGAGATTGGAACCAAAATATTTAACTTCTGTTCTATAATTCCTCGCACATAAGTCTAATAAATAAATAAATATAAAAAATTTAAAAAAATAAAGAAAAAAGAATTAAATCTCATTTTATCCTTCCCAACTCCCTGAAAAAATAATTAAAAAATAAAATAAATAAACAAAACTTGCATTGAATTGTCTTGCTCGGTCTGTATTTGCTGTATACGGAGAAGGAGAGACACGCCCTCGAGGTTGGGCAGCATACAAGTCAGAGGTGGGATCAGATTCCTCATCATCAGACCGATCCTAACAACATAACAATATTCATACGTCATTACCCCAGCCACACCCACTAACATGCATGCAATCACGTTCTTTTCCACAGAGGCAACCAAACCCTCACAGGTGTGAAGCCAAGTAAGTATCTCAGTCCTTGGCAGAAAATCCTGTTCTTCCCACCCCAAACCTTGTCATAATTCAATCAAAGGAACCTCTCACATGCCCCACCGCGCCCACACATCCAGACACACCCAAATGCCTCACCACACCCACACAGGTCTTTCCTGCCCAATTGTACTCCCCAACCACCCATTCCCAGGCAACAATCACCATGGCAACTGTGCTTACCCACCCCTCCCCTCAGTCCCAACACAATCAAATAGTTTCCCGTCCTCACACCTCACAGAGACACCCGAGAGAAAGGGCGAGGAGGAAGAGAGCAGGATTCTGAGAAAAGAGGAAATGAGGAATCCCGTTGTACACACACAAAGCACAGCAAGGAACTATTCTATGAGTGACTCCTAGAAACACCACCCTTTGATATACACACAGGTCCCATAGCAGCTCCGCGGAGGCTTGGGATTCACTGGGCACTCTGTGGGACTCACAGCAATTGCTAACTAGACCTGTACCATGTGAATATCGTCCACTTACCATCTCTATCACATACTGTGTCGTGGAAGTACCTCCTGCTGCCTTCAACTACACACATACACACACAAATTTTAAAATTACTTTGCACCCTTAAATAGATGTGTACAATTAGCTACCTCAAGTGTACCAGTCCAAACCCTTGAATACACAGCACACATGAACGCATCATGACCTACAACCCTTCACTTGAATGAGTCACTTCAACATCAACAAAACAATAAAGAAAGACAAAGAGAAACAGAATGAGCTCTTGTAAAAAAGAGCTACCCTCTTTAGTTTTTGTTGTTTTTCAATAGCTAGTGGCAGTTTAATCCCCGGATGTAACAGTGACGAAAAGTCAAACTTCATGTTCTGCTTCAGAATCTCCCCAAATTACATACCTATTGTTTTGTGCCTTCCCTATAATATTCAAGAAATGACCAATTTGATATCATTTATGATAAAGTTACCAAGAAAAACTCCATGTTTAACAAACAGCACACACAATCTACTCAAGGAACTAAGCCATTCATCCTCCTAGCCAGAACTCTATCCCATCCATCACTAGCAGCAGCATCGCCATGATGACCATGTCATTTAGAAAGTGAATGCTCAGCCATGAAAATATCCTGGAAAACAACTCACTTGAGTAAACCAACTCTAACTGGGAGAGATACGTAGCTGACAAGAACAACCTAACACAATTATAGTGGCTTGGAAGAGGCAAAATAATAATAATAATAATAATAATAATAATAATAATAATAATAAAACAATAAAGTGTTTAATATAATAAAACTTTGCTATATTCAGACACACCCTTTAGAACCAAAGATCATAATTTTTGTAGGAGAAGATCAAATTTGTAACCATGCACTAACATCTACTCATGGCTTTTCTACTTCCAGTAATGCTGGAAAATTCCCCCCTGTCCCTCCCTACACGAGACAATAACGCCTACTCAGAACGTGTGTATGTTTGTGTGTGAGTAAGCATGGTGCCTAGCACGAGGAAACCCTTCAATAGGGCCAGTGAACCAAGGGACTGACACTGAAGCACCATCGCTATGGAATCCAGATACTAAGAGGAACCTGATGAATAAGGCCAGCTAACTCACATAGTTTGCCACAACAAGTAATACTACCAATATTTTATTATTATTATTATATTATTATTATTATTATTATTATTGAAGGCTTTCCAGAGAGTCCCATGTTCCATGAAAAACAGTGAAGTGTAGCTAGGGGAATGAAGGATTTCCAGAGAGTCCCATGTTCCATGAAAGACAGTGAAGTGTAGCTAGGGGAATGCAGGATTTCCAGAGAGTCCTATGTTCCATGAAAGACAGTGAAGTGTAGCTAGGGGAATGAAGGTTTTCCAGAAAGTCCCATGTTCCATGAAAGACAGTGAAGTGTAGCTAGGGGGATGCAGGATTTCCAGAGAGTCCTATGTTCCATGAAAGACAGTGAAGTGTAGCTAGGGGAATGAAGGATTTCCAGAGAGTCCTATGTTCCATGAAAGACAGTGAAGTGTAGCTAGGGGAATGAAGGATTTCCAGAGAGTCCCATGTTCCATGAAAGACAGTGAAGTGTAGCTAGGGGAATGAAGGTTTTCCAGAAAGTCCCATGTTCCATGAAAGACAGTGAAGTGTAGCAAGGGGAAGGAAGGATTTTCAGAGAGACCCATGTTCCATGAAAGACAGTGAGGGTTAGCTAGGGGGATGAAGTCTCGCTAGAGAGTCCCATATGGAAGGCAGTGAAGTGTAGCTAAGGGAATTGTCATGGGACTATCTCATCAAAAGTGACACGTAAGGTTCCTAGAGGGAAACACACTCCTTGCACACACACTAACACATGGCACTACCAGACTTGGGGCTCTTCTGGCCTATTCCTTCAGTGAATGCCTCTGTAGAGACTTGGAAACAACACCATTGACTGACTAATAGGAAGCACATCTACCAGTTAGACCTGTACTGGAGTCTCTAATGTAACACAACACACTCACCACCTCTATCACACACACAACCCCACAAAGACTACCACGAGACTGTTATCAGGAACAAACAGATTGAAACAATATGGCCCAACATCCGCCCCATTTTCATTGCCATCCTCACAACCTAGTAGGGGTGTTAATTAGTGTTATCTCTTCACTCCAGTCTGACTTTATCATGCACCCCCCCCCCCCCCCCCCCACACACACACACAGAGTTGACAACCCATTTTACTCTATACCCAATATTCTGTTTCATAATTTGCTGCCATCAATCCGAAGGAAGACATATTACAGAGTGATTGTTGTCTTAGCACCGTGCAAAGCACTCTCAAGCCTCATCCTTGACATTGAAAGGCCAACTGACGAACATGAGTGAAAGCAAGTAGTCTGCACACCTACCTGGTCATGTGACTGATATAGACACTACTGGACTGCCAGTTTGCTTTAGAGGGGTCAGAGTAGAGGGTTAAGAGTTCCTGTAACAAAAGTTTATACTAGTGCAAGCAAATTTTGTGTCCAATGCATCTTGACTGACTACCCTTTACCTTGTGGTGCTGCCGGACAATAAAAATAGTCTACACAGTACTGAGCATGTTCTCTACCACTCCCATCTTTCATCATTACAGACTAAGGTTCACACCACTCGTTCCTGCCAGACACCAGAGACAGCTGACAGAGAGGCACGGCCCTGAATGCACACATGCGTGGGTGGGAGGGGGGAAAGGGAAAGGCCGGGCACCTTATGGTAATGGGTGCCAATTAATGGTTTGTGCATGCTCAGGAGTGCCTGTGAACACGTGTGGCCTACAGGCAGCATGTCTATCCATCCGCCTGCAGTATCACTCACACAAACACACTCAAACATTGAACTGTGTTCACTAACACAGTGGGAGACAGACTACGTGGCAGCTTAAGAAGTTAGGAAGTAGGAAGCCGAAGAAGGAAAGGGACGAGGAAGCAGAAGTAGAGGGACAGGGTTAAGGTAGCAGAAGTAGAGGGACAAGGTTAAGGTAGAAGACAAAGGTAAGGGATGAGATAGCAGAAGAAGATAAGAGATAAAGCATCAGAAGAAGAGGGTAAGCGATAAGGTACCAGAAGTAGAGGGAAAGGGCCAAGGCAACAGAAGAACAAGGATAGGAAAAAAAAAAAACAAAAAAAAACATAGCAACCTAGGAAGCAGCAAAGAGGGTCAATCACACCAACAAAGCCTTACATTTTTTGTCACTTTATAATCCCACTACCCCACCTTTTTCACACCCCACCCTTTCACACCCCGCTCCTCCCTTTTCCACCTCACTTTGTGTTACAACACACTTAGACTAGAGCACTGGTAACCTCATTGATCAAAGAACTACCAGTCCCAGCACCAATAAGAGGTGTCAAGGATACAAGAGGACTAGTGCAGCACTGATGGATGAGACTGCAAGCACAAACCAAACCCAGTGATTCCCACTACAAAAGCAATAATGTTACAGAACAAATACATGCTAATACTTACACTTTCAGGTTGTGTCATTTTCACACTTAACGTGTCTCATAATGAAATTTTACCGTATCCGCTTAAAAAAATGAAGAAAAAACAAAGAGAGGGAATAATATCAATACTTGGAATAGGATTTACTGAAGACAGAAAGAAAGTCTTGGGAAGCTAGCTTAACAACTGCCACAACATATGTAACCAACTCAAGGACTGACATGGGCCATTTGAGAGTGTGGGGAACTACCAACTCATGAAGGTTGCAAGTTCATGTCGGCAAGACAGATTGCAGTCGCAGGACAGCGTTGTCACGGCGCTGAGTGGATGACCTCAAAGGCTGGGAATGCTGTTTATAACTTATGGCTGCTCTGGTGACCTCAACACTGACTGCCCTCACCCACCCCCTTTCCTCCACCACCACCAGTCCCTGTGTTCCCTTCCCGAAGAAAAATCTATCATTCACGCCTGACACTTGCCAAATGATGAACTACACCCTGTTCTCTTCATCATACATGTAGTTGGGCACCCACAACCAAAGATGCAACACACATACACACACACACATACACACACACACACATACACACACACACACACATACACATACACACACACACACACGCATGAATATAAATGCATGCACACACACACACACGCAAAAGAGAAGAAAATTCCCCAAACTGGCTTCATACAGAGAAAAGCTTGGTGCAGCCTTCCTACTCACATGTCTCTCCAACAGCTACCTACCACTTCACTTCCAGTCTTATCCTTGCATGTCAATAGCCGAATAATAGGGAGTCATGGAAACTGCATGTGAGACTCAGTGACTCCAGGCATAATATGAAGAGAAACATAACACTACGGTTACAGTCCCTTTGGAAGGTCTTCCAAAAAAAGACACCAAAGTTATAGAAAACGAGACTCACTTATCCTTTTCGTGTGCTATCTGGTATTTTAAATCTCTCCTAATTTTTTAGCATATAATATTGGATGAAATTCAGTCTTGGGTAGAATGAAAGACCAGAGGATATATAAAAATAATAACAACACCTCTAGTGATAGATGATCTGTTAACACTCATACTTCATCCATTTCCCATTGACACCTCAAAAAGAAATGCCATAAAAAAAAAAAGGATGAAATCAATAATATTAGAACTACATGTACCTATATCTAACTTATAAGGCTGTTGCTGGTTAATTTGCAAGATGGAGGCAATGTGTACAAATGCATGCTAGCTTGCAAAATCCATACTATGAATACCATTAAAGACTGCTCACATGCAATTGGCCACCAAGGGGAAAAAACACCATTAAAGTATTGCACAAGGTTGTTTTGAAGGGAATGGGGGAGGTCATCTCTTACAGAAATGGCACTAAGCTTACAGCACTTGCTTGCATCATAGCGTTGTTAATGACAGACTGCAGTCCACTGGTACTTGCTTGGAAGCCTTCGCTGTCGCTTATATCTTCAACGTTAGTCGCCATCTACTACAGTAAACTAACAGGGCGATCTCGACGAACAAGAGGCACAGCCGCGAACCAACCGCAAATAGGGAGATAAATTTTTCTCACTCAGTACCTCGGAACACAAATTTTGGTCGCTATAATTCCAGCACTTCACCAGACTACTACTTGGGGATTGACTTGTTTTGCTGGATAGACTGGAGTTTTCCCACTGGTACAGTCGGTTTGTCCCGTTGGGTCATAGGGGGAGGGGGCGTCACATGGGAACGTACCCAAAAGAGGCACGTCCCTTACTACTCAGCACTCCCACTGTATACATACATCATAGAGTGTGTATAAAATGCTGTATTGACAAGGCAGCCATGTGGGACCATCCGGTGTCCCCAGTTAACGCCCACTTGACTCTAGGAACTTCATGCATTCCGCTGTTGGACAACTGAACTATTTAATGCATACATAACAGCCCGTTCTCATTTTTTTGCACTTGAAGAATTATACTGTTTCAGTGACAGTAACAATTATAGCTAATATTTATAGTACTAACTCTGCTGTATTTAGTGGGCAAGTGAGCAATTAATATGGTACTGTGAGGGCCAGTGCAGAAGTATGTGCAGCCGAAAGGGGTGTATGGAACTGGTTATTTTCTTCAGCCAACTTTTTGGAATATCACCGATATCGTTGCACACTTGCACGTACAGTTAACCTTATCGTAAGTCGACAATGCATGCATGATTGACCTGTCACTCATTGCATGCACGCGCGACTAGGTCAAAGAAGATCGCACGCGCGAGCTGCCTTGAGAACGCTTTTGCTTGATTGACAGTTCCGCCGTGCAAGTTCTAGTGTACTCTGATAATTAATGCTGAACATCTGTGTTTCTTTCGCAGTAACACTTGGTAAGTCTAATAATCCAGTCCAACCAATTTTATTATTGGCTATTTTCAGTGTCAATTCTTTGTGAACGAACGGAGCATTTGGAAAACATTTCTAATGTCCGGTATCAATTACAAGTTCGAAACTGTAGTTTGTGTCCAGTGGGCTATAAATTGAACACTACAGATTGCAATTGCACCAGTAAGTTGCCATACCTTGGTTCAGTAAGGTACAAAAGTCTCATATTTTTATGATGAAGGCCGAAACAGGACATTGGCTTGTTACCACTTAAACACTTCAAGTTTTTGTTTTGTGGCTGACAAGTAAATAACTCAATGTGCTAGTACAATGTATCTAAAAACATGTAGAGAAAAGAGCAACCTTACTGTATCCAATACTACTTGTATCGTTGTATATAGAATGCCCATCTGATACATTTGGTTCAAACTGTGACACATGCAATGTGACTTGTCAATTTGGTCAATGTAATCAGGAAAATGGAACATGTTCTTGCATGGAGGGATATATTGGATCCACATGTACTGTACGTAAGTGAAAATTACAATAACTTATATTATATGTATTGAAAATTTAGGAATATTAGATGGACCTAACAATTCTATGCAGAAAATCACTTTCAAATTTAGCTACCTCATTAAAATTGTGCTTCCATCCTATCAGAAATAAAATTGAATTACAACTATTACTCTATAGTTCAGGAACTACCTACTTGTACACTCTCATAAACTTTGAGTCCAGCATACAACATTGGTTATACACGCTTTGTTGGGCACAGTATTATAGTTTGCCACTAAATAAAGTGTAAAATTAGGTAGCGTATGTGATTAAGTTTAAAGTGGATATGTTTTTTTTGTTATTGTTTTTTTTTTTTTTTCCCCCGTTTTTTTTCCCCCCATTTTATTTTGTATGAATGAGTCTGCAGAATGAAGTTTTATTTCCAAGAGATACTCTGGTAAGTATGTTTGAAACAAATCATCTCTAGTATGCATTGCACCTTCTTTCCTCATTGTTTTCTTTATAATTGGCCAAAAACACTCTACATCTTGTGCTTGGGCACCACTAATAGGATCTAAGAAATTCAAAGAATGGTTCACAGATTATGAGTCATTCCAAGAGCACTTGATTAGATTGTATGATCTCTACTCATCTGAAATGACAGTTGAACCTGGTTTTCACATAATTACTGAACAATTGTAAGCAGTGTTGATGCATTTGCCTCTATCCTTTTGAGAAAGCTATATACCAACTGCCATATTTCAGATAAACACAGTCATTTTCATTTATAGGTTATTTTGGGTCACAATTTATTTTAGGTCATCTGCCTCAGCTCCAGTAATTTCTTGATACACATGTTGAAATGTTTGCATTAGTGAGATTTTTTAGTTGCTAAGAATGTGTACTGCCAAATGCGCAATTTAATGAGATCACATGTTGCAAAACGTGCTGCTATTTAGTGGTGCATCAAAACTCGCAAAAGTGTGCGACATGGGTAGTACCTAAACTAGAATACATACAATGCCAGATTTGACTTTAGTGTGTATGTGTGTGTCATTAAGATAAGGGTGGTATAGTTTGATTTGTTATATTTGTTTAGCACTATGCACGAGAGTGACTTGTGGAACAAATGGAACATGTGCATCTCCTGATCAATGTCTCTGTGATGAAACTTACAAAGGGGTGGAATGCACAGAAAGTTAGTTATATGTCTTGTTTTTCTCTTTTTGTTGTTGTAGTTGTAGTAGTTTAAACTACTTATATTTATTGCTTTGTTTGCTTTTTTTTTTAGGGTACTGTCCTGATTCGTGGTGTGCATTTGGTGGTACTTGCAGAGTTTCTGGTGTCAATGAGACAGCAGAAGTGGTGTGCGAGTAAGTCGCTAAGCATAGCTATATTCTGAGTAGGCCTTTCTAAAGACATATTTTTTATATTACAAAATTTTACACCACGAGTCCAAATCCTAGTTGACTTACACATTCAAAGTTCGTATTTTATTCTAGATATTGTCATAGATAGCTGGTATTAGTCACTGAGCTGATTAATTGCACAACCTTTGCAAAGCTTTTAGGTCAAGTATGATGTGATCAAATATTGAGTGAAAATGATGGCTTAGTTTGTTGCAACCAGCTCCTACATTGTGCATGCATAAGTCCTTGTCCAGATTTACATCATATACCAAAAAAAATTCCTATTATCATTTTCATTATGGTAATTCAATTATAAAGATATTTATGTCTAAATTCTAAAAATAACTCCCAAAAATATGACTGTGGTAGTGTTGATATTAGAACCTACAACACTATGTACATTTCCAGATTTGCTTCTTTAGAATAAATTTGACAAATAGTTGTTGTTTTTTAATCTTGTTGATAGAATATGACATAAACCTACTGATAATTTTTCTTATTGGCTAACTTATCATCATCAGACCCATCACGAACAAGTCGCATCTGCTGTAAGTAAATCAGAACAATTAAACTTTTTTATACTTGCTTTATCCTCCTCTATACTAAGAAATTGTATCTACCCTGTGCTTCAAAAGTCATGTAAACCATCACTTGCTCTAACTCTTGTTTCTATTCATTTTACTTGATACCATTTATAATTAGCTGTATGGGCTTGTCTATGTTTCAAGCAATTACCATTGTACAGTTCAAAATACTCTTAAAATATGCTAGTAAATCACTTAAACTAAAAAAATATTAAGTGTGATACATTGAGCATCATCCTGTTAAATATCATCATTCATTAGGTCTCCTCAGCACAAGAATTGATATGGTTACTTGCTATGCATTTCCACTAAATCTGCTCATTAAAAATGCAGATCTGTAATAATGTAAAAAGGTACACTAAGAATTTATGTTTTTAAAAAGACTTTAAACATTGCAGTTTGAATAACAACAGTAAAATTAGGCAAATCATCTTTTGACAATACAATATTTGTACTTTGTTTCTAGCTGTACTGACGATACCTTTGGTCCGCAATGTCGCTCACGGTTCTTTCTTGCAGCAAACATTGTAGAAGAGAGTAAGTTTAAATTAAAAATTCCTGTCTTGGTTTAGTTTTATGGCTGCAAATGTTAACAACTATAGAAACTACCCATGGAAGAATATCAGACATTGTGTTGCCAATTGTGCTCGGAGTCATGATTTTGGCTATGTCTGTATTCGGTATTGTAGGCATCACTTATCCCTACATTCGAAGGTAAACATATATAGAGCATTCTATTAATTAGCAATCAAAATTGTCACCTATTTTTATTGTTATTATTTTTGTATAGAAAGAGAGCAAAGGCTAAAAGGGCCAATAATTATTATAACCAAGATGACTCATGTAAGCGTATAATTATATATAAAACTTACTACATGAGTCAATGTGATATAGCTGAGATATTTTCACCAAACAGGCAAATTCGGAAGGCGAATGAAAATAAAGCCTGAGAGTGAAATATCTTGCTATATCACCTCTTGACACCTGTCACAAGTAGTTCATTCTATGCTAAATATTTTCAATGCAGTAGTTTGTACTAGGGTTGGTAACTCAGCTTGTAAAGTTGTCTGTGTTAGTTTAAAGGGACTCTTCAATACCACTACCACTACCGCTGCTTTGATGAGGTTGGATATTAGTAGAGAATGATAGCTAGGAAACTGGTAAGCTAGGCTGGTTGCTAATAACTACCAGTGTATTTGAGGATAATGAGCTTGCACTATTCACCATGTGCACACCTGTGTGATATTGGTATGTGACTCATGAGGGGTCATGAACCTAAAAATACAATTGTGAAGATAGCTATTATATATAATATATATCACAGACATAGGAAGGGGGGAGCTCCAGGGGGCTGGAGCGCCCCCATAATTTTGAGGCATAATCTAACGAGGTGATTTCTCACATGAACACTTTTAAACAAAAAAAAATGTGAGCCCCCCTTTACTTAAACATCTTCATACACCTGCATATATATATAGTACTTATTACATGAGTCAGAGTGTGATATGGTGAAATATTTCATGAGCAGGCTAATTTATTTTCACTAGCCAGAGGCTAGTGAAAATAAAGCCTGAGAATGAAATATCTAGCCATATCACTCTGACAAGTGTAATAAGTGGTTTATTCCACACTAGATACCTTTTCTACTGTAGTTAGTACTAGAGGAAGGGGAACTCACAGCTAAAGTTGGATGTAGGGGCTACCCACACCCCCAACCTACATTTTAGCAGCTGCTCTAACCCTATTGAGCAGGGTAAGCCCAGGAAGGTAGCTGTAAAAACCAGAAAATTGAACTGAACGTTTGGCCGGTTGCTATAACTACAAGGGTAATGAGCTTGGCAGTACAGTGTGAAATAACAACTGTGAAATATCGTGAGTTATTTCACATGTACCTAAAGATATCATTGTGAAGATATCTAGGGTGGAATAAATATATATATTGCATTAGCAGTCTCTAGAAAGGTAGGACCAGTAGTACAAATGACTTTAATTGTTTAGAAAAATTCATGAATGATGATGAAACAAGCTAGCAAGAGTTAAAAGGATACTTTATTTAGAACTAATATTTAATATACAATTAGCTATGTAGTTCATTTATTCATCTCTAGCAAGAGACTCTCTGCTTCAAGAAACTATGAACACAAATCAGAACAAGAAGTGCAACAGTCAGGCTGTTTCTGAGATGTCTAACGAAATGAGTGAGTAAATTAGTGATTAAAGTTAATGTAAATTTTAATTCTACTCAATGCCACTGATTTGAGCAAGCTCAAAATGTTATCATGAATGTGAAAGGGAAAATTGAATATACGTTATTAACGAGCAAGTGAAGCGAGCGAGACACTATCAGGGTAACACAATTGCGCATGTTGCAGCTCCAGCCTTGGAAACATACAGTTTGAGTAGTTTCATGTCATTCTTTAGTGCAGAAGTTCTATCCATAATAGACGGAAGTTTTTTTCAACAGTTTTGGAGGAGCAATAGGCTGAAACAAAGTTTCAGAGGAAGCTAATCCTGGAACACAGAGATTGTGAGTGAATGATAAAGTGTAGCTATAGTGCTAATGAAACTGGCTTACCATTAGTGAGTGATAGCACGAGTAACCTGTGCTATTAGGGATCAATATCACTCATAAGCAATTGAAATAGCACTCAGCTTCACCTCATGCTATTTCAATCGCGTTACTTGTACTATTATCCCAAATAGCACGGTTACCCATTATATTACTCATAGATCATACTAAGTTCGATTGATGACAATCAGCATGCTAAATTTTGTGTGATTGTCACTACCTGATAAATGGCTGGTCTTTCTTAGTGTGTATAAAGCCAGTTGTTGAGTATAGATTCTGTACCACAATTATGTACAAGTTGAGAGCTACCACACACATTAATAGTGGCCCAATTTTTTTTACGGTGTGAATGCTTTTAATTGGTTTCTAATATCCAAAACAAATAGCAATTGTGCTATTTTTCATATTGTTTTATAGCTATGTCTATTTATAATTATTATTCATTTATAGTTTCATGTTCTCAATATAAACATTCAATTCATATAATGTTAAAATGAGCTTCTCCTTTTGCAATAAGTCCATGGTTTCTCGTCTCTTCATCCCTCGCTTTCTAAGCCTAAGTGTATTCACTTCAACATATTTGTATGCACATGAAAAAAAAGTGGTGTACTTCAGCACAAATGGTGAGCGAGCTAGCGTGGCTGTATTAAAAACAAGTTTTAATATAATTTAATTCACATTGTCAAATAACCATTCCAAATTTAGCTAGGAAAATGAGCTTACTATGAACATAGTCCAAATAGTACTATCTATTTTTCATAATTGATCAACACTGTAATAGAAACTGTCTCTTAATTAGCTATTATATAAAAATACAATAATTACCCTACCTTACCAATTCAATTATTTATCACTCATATTGTTCCTGTTTTAGAACATTCAACTAAAAGCAACAGCAAGAGAAATAGTACCAAATCTGATGCTGAACAACAACCAAGAGGCCAGCAGCAATCATCACATGCTAAAATATCAGCAAAACATTCACTACTTAAAGAAAGCAGTCTTGATGCTGATGTTTCTAAAAGACTTGAATTAAAAGGCCAATCATCATCACAAATACATGTTGTAGACAATAAACAACATCAAGAGAGTAGTCCTGGTATTTTTAAAAGTCAACAATTACGAGGCCAACCGTCATCACATATACATGCTTCAAATCAAGAAAGCATTCCTGATACTGCTAAAAGCCAGCAATTACAATATCAAACATCCTCACAAACACATGCTCTAGAAAACAAACAACTTAATCAAGAAAGCTGTCCTGATACTGCTAAAAATTTGCAATGGCAAGTCAGCTATTCTGATGTTGGTACCGATGCACAAATGTTACAAGATCAGCCATCATTGTCATCACACATGTCTGTCTCAGTAAGAGGATCACTACATCAGGAAAGTAAAAGTGTCGGTACTGACACCAAAGAAGATTTAGCATCCTCATATATGCGTGCTTCAGAGAAGAATTCAAAACATCAAGAAAGCAGTTGCAATACCCTCAAGAGTCAGCAATTACAACATCAAACGTCCTCACAAATACATATCCTAGAGAATGGTTTACTTCATCTAAAATGCAGTCCTGATGCTGCTAAAAGACAGCAATTACAGCAAGTCAGCAGTCCTGATGTCAGTACCAGTCCAAGAACACTACAAGACCAGCCTTTCTTGTCATCACACATATTAGTTCCAGCAAGAGGAGTACTGCATAAGAGAAGTGAGGAGAGTAAAGCTGCAAGTACTTACAACAAAGAAAACCAACACCAACAATTATTATCACCAAATATCTCAAAAGTTTCACAGTCTCAAGAAAGCACTAGGATAAGCATAAGTCTTAAGGCTGTTGACAGGAACCTATCACAAGACCAGCAACTTTTAATCTCTGATTCGGTGACAGATTTGCTGAGTCAAGAAACTGAAACTACGAAAAAAGATGTAAAGTTCCGTCATTTACATCAGCAAACATCACTGTCCTATTTACAAGATTTAGTGGAAGATTCAATACAAGAGGAAAAATTTAAAAGGGAAAACATTCCTTCAGATGTTGCTAGCTCATGGAAACAATCCTTATCACCATCACAGATAAGTGTGTTAGTTGGAGATTCAATATCCAAAGGACAGGAAACAAATACAGGCCATCTTAAAGCAGCTGATAGACCATACTCAAAATCAGTAACACATTTACTTGTTGTAGTAAAGGATTCATCAAACAAAGACAGTAAGAGTACAACAGATATAAGAAAGAAAAATAGATGCTCCAGTTCCTATGATACCAAAAGTAAAAAATCAGAAAAGCTGTTACCATCATCAAAGAAAAAAAAATGCTCCAGTACCCATGATACCAAAAATAAAAAATCACAAGACCAGTTATCGTCATCATCATCACCTATATATATAGTGTGGAAATATTCAAGCTTTGAAAGACAGAAGATTGAGCCAGCATTTTCATCTTCTACCAACTATGATGAAGATGATGGTGAAGAACCGACTCCACTTTAAAAAGTGTTATTTCGTATGACAAGATTAATTGCTAATAGCTAATATTAAAACTGCTTTATTTATAATAAAAATTTGAGATTCTGAACTGAAATTTTTTTAATAATTATGTAACAAATAACCTTTTTTGATTGATCACTTAGTAATTATTGCCAGCCAAACTACTTGCACCTTTAGTTTGAAAGGTAATGTAAGCATTGGGAAAGTAAATTAGGAAGAAGGAATTGCAAATGCTGTGTCAAGCTGTAGCAGCTACAACTGAAAATTAAAAACAACAATTTTTATACAGCATTACAATGCAATGATGTCTAGTGATAACTGTAAATGGTACTTCTTAATTTAAAGAAAACAGTTGACATTCAGAGTTCTATTTCACAACATTTACTAACACTGTAAGACTGACTATTCATAATGTTAACATGTATATAATAAACACAACTAACTCAATACAAAAATCCAAACTTGTTTTATCACGATAAGACTAGTAGTCCTCCAGCAGCATGATGGTTGCTGTATCCTTCTTCTTTTGCACACTAGTAGGAGAATTGCCATAAAAGGTAGATGGTGGTGGATGAGATGGGGAAAATGTGACCAAAGGAATGATATCTTCTTTGCCTTTGCGAACCCAAGAGGTTTTGATATTGTCTGCACCATGACTTTCCACCTATTTATGCACACACATTTTAAACCATAGCCTGCATTTTAATTGAGAAAAGTCTTTCAAAGCAAAAAGGAATACTTTAACAATACAATTATTGCACCATTTCAAATTTGTGAAAGTTTTGTTTTTATTAGTTTACTTATATATTATAAATAAAGATTAGATTAGAAATGTAACATTATTCAGAACGTTTACAATATAGTGGATACAGATGCTGATAGGGTTGCAAATTTCACGATCTATCTGTATGAATCAACTTACCATAGATATGTCAACTTGGGTGCCGCGTCTATTGTTTTTCAAAAGCAGCCAACGAACTAAGAATACAAGAGCAATGCCGCCGAAGAACCCCAGAGGTAGAGTGAGTATGGCGATGACAACTATGGCGACAATACTAGTGCTCTTTTCATCTTGTGGCATCTCAGAAGGTGGAGTCCAGTCCACTATTACTTGAATGGGCATAAAGACTTGGCCATTGTAGATGAAAAGAAGCTGTGCATCATTGGCCTGAGTAGTAATTTCAGTTGCAATTTTGTCTAAGGAGTCAGTGCTTGCAGAGGCGACAAACACAACGTAATTGACCAAGCCTCCTTGATTATACAAGGTTACATTCACCACGTCCACATAATTATAACGGTGTATAAATAGTTTTCGGAAGGTATCAGTGTATGCATCCTCATTGCTGGCAATTACTGCATAACTGATATTGTACGTGTATGAAATTCTCAGGGTGGAGACTATTACAACATGAATGGCATTGGAAGCGGTTTGAACTAATCCTAACTTGACATCACTCCCTTCAGAGACATAGTACGCTGAAAATGTGATGGCAAATGTTCCAAACAAATGAGAGCGAAGGTTGGTAAAGGTGGCGATACCATTAGTGAGGCGGACACGCACCGGTGCCTGGTTGCTCTGGCGAATGCGAACTGGTGCCTGGCTACTCCCAACAAATGCTGCTTCAGCATACCACGTCAAGTTTCTCCATGTATGGTCAGTTACTAAGGTGTTACCATTTGAAATGTCAACCAAATGCAAGGAGGGATAGGGATAAAGATAAAATGACGTGTTGCCCTGCTGGGGTGGCTGCTGGTCTATGACAATACTGACTTGCCTCTCATGAACAGCGATGCTATTGGTAGCCGAACTGATGAAGCTAGCTGCTGAAGGATACGTCACTGAGAAGATGAAAATATATGGACCAGAATGGCTAAATATTAGATTGTCAAAACTGGCCACCCCATTGGTAAAGTTTGCCTCATGATTTATGATGAATGCACCCACAGGTTTGCCGACAATACTGACTGATAACATCCAAGGTGTTTCAAATCCCAACCTTGTAATGGAGGATCCATCGCAGGCTTTCATGGCTACTTTTGTGACATCACCAGTTGCAGCTGGTAGCCCTTCAAATACTCTTGAAGATATGTGTCTGACTTCAAGAGAGCAAGGGATTTTGTAAGTTTCCGGCGAGCTTAGATTATTCTTTCTTTGTTCTTCCATGATCTGCTGCTGGTAATAAGTAATTAATGATACATTATCTCCAGGCTGTGGTCCTCCTGTATTAAAAGTAGCCCGTACACCTCCTGTAGGATCTACGACAAAGCCGACTGGTTCAGTTATTGTGAAGGAAGTGATTGTATAATTGAGTAAGCCAGACTGAATGATGTTTACTAACTGGTTAATAATAACTGAGTAGTATGCAATGATAGCATCTGATGGGTTACCTGTAGATGATGAACTAGTGGTTGATTGCAAGCTGGTGATACTTCCTGTTGTGATCATGTTCGTGCTAACACTGGATGTGTTTGCACTTAAACTTGTGGCAGATAAAGTAGGAGAAGGACTTTCAGTTGTTTGAACACTAATTGAAGATGCAGCTTGTGCAGTAGTTGAAAAGCTGGTAGAGGACGAAGTACTTAAATCTGACCTGGTGTTAGATGAAGTACTATCAGTATTAGAAAAACTGGTTGGGGAGGAAGTACTTGAAATTGACCTGGTATTAGATGAAGTACTATCAGTATTAGAAAAACTGGTTGGGGAGGAAGTACTTGAAACTGACCTGGTATTAGATGAAGTACTATCAGTATTAGAAAAACTGGTTGGGGAGGAAGTACTAGTATCTCTTCTGATAAAACTTGTTGTGGCTGATAGAGCTTGTGTTGATGAGGTATCTAACTGAGATGAACTAGAGTTAGCAATTTCAAAAGCAGTGGCAATATCAGTTGTTGCTTGTCTCTTCCTTCTTCTCCCTGTTTCCCTAGTGATGGATACAAGTCGAATGCTGTCACTAGAAATGCCCAGAAGAAAGGCAATATTCCTAATTAAAGCATTTTCATCAAAAAATTCATTCACACCAACAGAAAAAGATAGAGATACCATGACAACTGGAGTAGTAATAATCTTGATGGCTCTTTTCCCCCGAATAGTAATATAAAGTTTTTTAGTATTTCTGTCATAAAAATTACTGCCATGACTATCAGACATTTTTGGAATAAACTGAGATGCTTCTCCTGACCTATACTTGAGATCACCTCCATCATAGTAGGCATTGTTTGGAACTACATACCTGTCTACTCCATTCTCACTGACGTGGACATCCAGTCTCTGTGGGTTAGTGTATATGATAGCTATTGTTATGGCCTGGTCATCAGCTGCATGCAGCAGGTGGAGAGCCATATTCTGAGGACTATTACTGGTCAGAGCCATTGTGTAGTTAAATCCTTTAGCCAACAATAAGTAGAATGTTGATATGCTTTCTTGGCAAGTATAGCCTCCACAAAACCCATGATCCATAGGTCCATTGACAAGGTTTACAAAGCCATTTGCTCCGTAAGAAATTGGAGACAATCTTCTCACTTCAGTATCTGCATCTAGACTCTCCACCACAAGCATCAGGTGGTCTAATTTGGAGCAGATGTAGGCATTCCAATCAGTCATAAATGAGCAGTCGTCTTCTCTACCAAAACTCTCTCCTCTTATGATGCCCTTTTTGGGATAGAGAGTGTTCACATTAATTCGAGAGCCATCAGCATCAGTCAACATTTCCACTGGTATGCGATAGTCTCCTATTCCTGCCCTTCTGTCTGCACCATCCCAGTTGAGTTCTGCAAGAGGAATGATAGAATGAAGAGAACCATGCCCAGTATAGGAGCCATCCAAGTCCTTTAAGAGTACATTCTTCATTCCATCACAATACATATCCACACAATCTGATGGATTAACACGACCTATTCTAGGAGGATGGATATATACCTTCAAACTTCCATTATTACCTCCCTGTTCAGTAATGTTCCTCAAATACACTGGATGGTTGGCATCTTCTGAGCTGGGATTGGTGATAAACAGCACGTCTTTCTTTGTGTCACCACAATAAGACTCAAAGTTCCTAAATGTCACATTGGTCACCCATGTGGAGCCATTTATAGCAGGATAAGATGTGACACTGTACCAAGACCCATGAGGAAAAGAACCATGACCTGAAACAAAGCTTGGTATCACTATGCCAACATGTCCACCACTCGGTGACTCAATGCCATCAGAGTTTTGGTGAGCTACAATTGGAGGAATGGCTGCAGTAGGATCACTATCATTACACCTATTTGTTTGGTTTATAGTAGAAATGATTTCCGTGTTTTCTATTCTTACAATGCTATCTCCCACTATGTGCCTCAGCGAAGGTGGACCAATCACACTAACATAGATGGCTGCTTTATTGCTGATAAATACAGAGTTGCTAATGAAAATGCTAGCTGGACTGTAGCTGAAGAATCCAAAATAGTAGCAGAATGAGAGAGTAAAATTTTGAAATTTGGATCCAAGAGAATAGCCATCAGTGTATCCTAAGTGAACTCCATGCAAACAAGAATGACCTATATTGTCACTCATTGCTATGCTGAAACTATCACCACTCATATATTCTCCATTTAAATGGAAGCAAGCCATGGCCCCTCCAGCAGCAGAGTTGTATTGAAATGTTACATCCGTACTTGTTGAAGTGTCAAGGTCATAATTAGCAGTCCATGCAGGATTATCTTTCTGAATTACATTCTGAAATAGGCCAATGTATTGAGCCAAGGAGGCAAGGTTTTGTGTGACTTGAAGTCCAGATCCTTTGAGCCTCATGGATGCTCCCACAGTACCGTGGACCACATTATCTTCTATGAGAATGTTGTTGCTGTTCAAGACTCCAATAGCTGTGTTGTACCCACTGTGGAAGCTGCATTCTGTCACGTTTGATGATGTTCCTGGGAGCTGCAAGTTCAAGAAGGCCAGTGCAAATCTGGGATCAAAGTCATCGGTGTAGCCCAGCTGTCCGCAACCTCTGAACTCCACTCCCCTCAACATGGCGCGACCTTGATTTGGGAATGACTGGGTTACTAGCACTCGGCAGCCAAATGATTGTCGAGTGGCTAGCTGTGGGTCACCATTTTCAATAACTATTCTTCTACTGAGGAGTCCAACTTCAGCACCAAAGTATCCCATGGCACTAGCCCTGCCCATGTGGGTGTATTTGAGAGAGCTGTTGAGTTGCAATAGCATTCTGTTGTTAGAAATTGATCTTATTCTGGCAACTTCTGACTGATAAGCATCGTACGATGTTGAGGTTATGACAATCTCGTCTCCTTCTGACCAGTCCACACTGTGAATGAGGGAAAGAGAAAGAGATCCTTTGTCAGCTGTTGTGGACAAAATACTCCACGTTCTTCCCACACGTGGCGGAGCATTGAGAATGAGCTCTCCAAAGACTGCTATGGACCTCCCACCCACTGGAGGAGAAGAGCCTAACCTGAGTTCAGGAGAGATATTACTGCCATGGAGAATTATTCTGATCCCAGCTCGGAAAGGAGTGTCAGGATAGCCAGCCACCAGTCTGCCTCCACGTATGATAATGTAAGTTGCCTCCAAGACCCTGTCTTCTCCATCCATGACTTCAAGAGTGGCTCCAACAATCTCAAGTCTACCACACCTCACCCGTGGAACATCTAGCAGCATGTACACACCACTGATAGTGACATCTTCTCCATCCCCGGGCACTCTGTTGTCAGGCCACGAGGAATTCCTTGACCACAGCATTGAATTGTTGTCCCTCTCTGGAGGGGTTGGAGGAGTAAATGTTGGAGGTGGAGGAACTATGCAATCTTCATAGAAGCAATTATAAGCTCTGAGTCTTGTGATTCCATTTCCTTTTAGCACGTATGACAGCAATGTATTATTGTAGTCAAGAACATAGTCCCTAGTTGAAGCCAAGCTTGGATCATCCAGTAGAAACTCATTAGGCTCTGACACCACACCCTGCATCTCAACTCTGTCGATTGGCTGTGGGAATTCTTGTGAGAGAAGTATGTAGTCACTCTGTGTGGTACCAGAAGTGAGTAAGCTATAAGACAGGTTAGTGAATGTCTCTCCTTCTAGCCAGGTTAAGAGGTGGCTGTTGTTTGAAGAGACGTTGAGTTGCAGCAATGCCATGAATCTGAACAGATTGTACCTTATGGATCTCTCCAGCACATAAGGGAGTGTTACACTGCCATAATCATTGCTAATGTTGAGATAGGTGAACCTAAGGCTTCTGGGTATGGGGTTGTATAGGAGAACACGACCAAACTTGATAGTTTCATTACATATTGATCCCTTGACACTTCCAAAACTCGACTGCAAATGCTCCGTGCACTCTGATGGATCTAGTAGATTGTTGTAAGGTACAAGACTGCTGGGAGCACTGGTCCCTGTAAGAGTTCCATCCATGTCATAATGGACATGTTGGTGCTCCCAGTCCCACTTGGCGATCCTAGTAACATTCACCAAGTTAATCATCTCATACCTTGTCTCAAAGCCTCCCTGATGGCGTTTACAAGGAGTAGCACAGGAACCAATCAAGACACAGTTGACTCTATCGAATCCAACAAATGTGACATTAGACACAGTCAGATAGTAGCTTGCTGGTACTGTGATGCCATAACTGGTGCAGAAACCATCCGAGCTGATTTGGCTATGTCCAGCAATTACACTGTCAGCTAGTAATCCACCATCATTTCCCCAAATAGAGACCAGCTCCGTAAACTCAACACCCGCCGTGACACTATCAATGATGATGCTGTTCCGAACTTGAACGGACCCACACTGTATGCACATGATCCCTCTGTCATTGTTCCAAGAAAAAAATCCATCAAAATGAGATGGAGTTGGACGATTATCATGACACAGTCCTGTGGGAGAAGGGAAGTACCTCAGTATCCAGAGACCATAGAGACCCAGAGAGTGGGCAGAGTTGTCTTCAAAGTCCCGCAGGGGCAGTTTTTGCAAGCAAGTTCCTAACTGAGAGCCATAGTACCAGAAACCAAAATGAGAACTTCCTGCAGCTGCATTCCATCTAAGTACATTGTCAGCATTAACCACCCAGAATACAGCTGGCGATGTATCTGCATTCAAGGAAGTGGTGGATGGCTTGATAAACACTCCCAAGTTGCCTTGCAGAATGTTGTGATGTTCTGTTCCATCATCCAAGCTGTATCCATGGCCCAGAGTATCGTACACTATGTTGTTTTCTACTGTCAGATAGTCTGTGCTGTGGATTGACATGCCCCTATTGAAGGTGTGATATATGGCACATCCTCGAACATACGAGCCTGACATGTTCCCATTAAAGTGGAAGTTGATCGGATGACGTCCCAACCTAAAGGCTTGCCCAAAGTTGGTAATTTCTGCAAATGCCATTTTGACATTTACTTGATTCATACCAGGAGTGTCAGCTTGAATGTGAATGTGACCACCAAAATGGTCGCCTACCATTTCATCTCCAAATCTACCTTGAAAGCAGGTCTGCACTTGATAGGGACCTGGCCGGAATTCCTGACTGCACCCAGTTACAGTCTGTGTCCACTCATCATTTCTGTTTCCACGGAAGACTATGTTTCTTGTGAGATAACCCACCTCAGCGCTGGTGTCAACGGTCCTACCACCTATAGTCTGCTGCATTGAAATATGCTCATACTCCAGTGGCTCTGTCAGGACCACAATAGACCCCTGAGACCCATCGCTGATGGATTTTATCTCGCGGAGTTCATTCTCTCGCTGGCTGAAACTTGTTGATGCTATGACTATTTTCCCTCCGACTACCCAGGAAACCAGATCTCTGAGATTTATTGTGCTTTGTCCTGGGTATACAGTTATTAAAAGTCTTGTCCATGTTACAGGGATGGGATGTCCATACACACTAATTAATCCCTCCCTAAGGGCTATATTTTTTGTACCATACAGTGGAAGTTCTGTGGATAACCTGTTCCCATATAAAACCACTTCTGTCTTTCGTAAGAATGGTCTATGTTCTGTGCCAATTACAAGACGGCCTTGGGACACAATCAGCAATCGGTGAGTGTGAAGTCCTACCGTAGAGTCACTCGCCTCCTCATCAAATACAAGCTCTCCTCCTTGGATAACAAGAATGGCAAGAACTGGTGTCACCACATCCAATACAAGAGTTTGACCTCTTGAAATGACCACTAAATCTCCTTCAGAGGGGAATGTGTGGTTCTTCCACGTGAAAGGAGAACTCCACAAGTCTACATACCAGAATGTCACAGAGGTCCAAGCTAATCCTTTACCATCAATATATACCGCCACTCTCCTCCTAACTGTGCGACTACTAGCTCCGGTAGTGCACTCTATTAATGTCTCGTTATAGTCAGCCACACTGCATCTTGTTCTAGCGATGAACACTCTGGGGTAACTTGTGAATCCTTCCCCTTCTAACTGAATGGCTGATCCACCTTGTGTTCCTCCTCTGGTGCGATTAATGCTGTGAATTAGAGGAGTCAAGTCAACTGAGTAGTTGTACCCACTGACAAGAGACACGTTTCTTCCCAGACTCTGCAGCTCTACATCACATGACTTGTCCTCTGTGAGGAGCTGACTGGCTCTCGGCACAACACACTCTATTTGGGTAAGAGTGGCCAGCCTACTAGCTTGTATGCATTTTCTTTCACATATTAATATTAGAGTGCTACTAGGGTCAAACCCGGCAGCGTGCACAGTCAAGAGATTCCCTCCTGCAAAGCTTCCTTGAAGGACAGACAGATTGTAAAGTCTCAGAGTGTACTCAAATGAAGTACTGATGCTTACACTGGCAAGCCCATAAGGAGGGACATACACTGAGATGGAATGGTTACCAACAATGTTGACTCCAAGAGAACAGATGATAGAAGAGTTGGTACTGAGAGATATGAACACCTCACACTCACTCTCTCCTATCTCCACTCTCACCTCGCCCTCACCAGCAACAGCTCCTCCCAACAGAGCTCCAGTGATATTAATGGTGTCTCCCAGTTGTCCGCTACTAGGAGTGACCGCACTCACACTTGGAGTTGCCTCTTGTAAGAAAGTAAATGTGATGTTATCAGCCACAAAACTTACTCCATCTACTGTGGCGCGGACGTCTTGTGGGTTGCCGATATCCACAGACTGAGGAGGAGTGGTCACACATTTCACTCTAGTGAAGTTCACTGACCTCACACGACATGGAGAGCTGCCAATTGTTATGTTCAGGAGGAAGGGATAAGTGCCTCTGTGGAATCCGCTTCCTTCTAAAGTGATTTCTGTACCTCCGTGGATACTGCCAGAGGATGGATGAATCTTAGTAAGAACTCCGATGTTGATAATCTTATAGTCATCATGTATCTGAGCATATCCCAAGCACCTGTTACTAGAGGAATTGCACACTATGAAACTAAGTTGGTAAGAGGAAGCTGGAAGAGCTGGTACAGAGCAGACAATGTGAGATTGATTAGAACTGGTGATGTTGCAAACAGTACTTCCTACTTTTATAATGTTCCACTCTCTTATATCAGCAAATCTGCTCCCATACAATGAAATTGTAATGGCATTAGCCTCCTCACTGGAGTAACTCCAAGAGACAGAAGTGACATTGGGTGTGTGATTTTTGGAGTAGGAAAACTGAAAGATGTTATCTTCAGTACATTGTATTTTACCACTTTTAGTGACACATATTGAAATGTTCCGAGTTATTTCTTCTTCACTTTTGCCCCATTCAACAGATTTTGCCCTGCATATAATTTTATTTGGCTCAACTCTAGTGAATTCACAAGGGACTCCGAGAGTGAACTCGGTGTCAAAGGAGAAGATGGATCCTGTAATGACCAGGTCTGTGCCACCAGCAAAAGATCCAAACAAAGGTGAAACAGATGATATTTCTGGCACTATTTGGATGGCTGATTTCCTTGTATTAGCTATGAATGCATTACCAGTATTATTTTCTAGAACCTGCAGAGACAATAGGTAATACCTCCAGGCTATTGGAGAAGAGCTTGGTTGTAAAAACTTGCAGTTAATAGCACGGTCTGTAATATTCACAATATCACAAGGAAGAGGTCCAAATTTGACACAGTTCCCATTGGCTTCGTCACTGAATCCAGTTCCATAGATAGTGAAGACAGTCTCTAGCAGTCTGCCTTGCTGCGGCTCAACATAGTCCACGACTGGTGTGTTGTAAGGAGAATACAAAATCAATGGTGACTTAGAAGTTGAATTCACGTTAGTCAAACAATCCTGTATGCTGGAGCATTGTTTTGTGCAGTACTTCCTGTTTCCTCCCACACAAACACTGACGTCTGCAGAAGATGGCCGTAGGCCGGTGATGTGAACCACACCTTGATGGTAGGTAGGGAGACCTCCTCTTATAATCCCCACTTCATAGTAGTAAGTGCCTTCTGTGGAGAAGATGTAGTTGTAGCTGGTAGAGTTGGTGGTGACTACTGCAGTGAAAGTGTGTCCGGATGGGTTGGTCAAGTTAAGACTAAATAGAGTTTGTGCAGTTGATGTGTTTCTCATACTCCATTCCCAAGTTACCTTATCTCTTATTTGAACTATTGTTGAATTCTGACTCCATACCAACATGAACTTCTCACCTGTAAGCATAATATAATATTGCAAAATATACTTATAAACACTACCACACACACATACACACACACATACACGAACACACATGCACACATATACACACACATGCTCACATTATTATGCAACATGCCAGCTACAGATAATGATACAAACTTTACCTATTATCCTTCTCTGCAATTGGATGTATACGGTCTTCGTAGTTGATGGCAGAATGACAACTAGCTTTTCTCGAGAAAAGTAAGCAATCTCTGACAAAATCCCTCCAATAAAGACTTCAGTGTAGCCAGGAGTGAAGACTCCTCCTGTGATAACTAATTGAGAGCCACCGGCCACTGATCCTCGCACACCTGATGCTGCACCAGCGAGAAGTTTATGCTCATAGAGAGGAAACACAGATGAATTAGTAGATACTCTGATCCATTCAAACTCTCTTCTGGTATCATTCATATCTGACAGGAAAGTATCAAGGACTGCAATGCCCTCCGGTGTGACTATCCAAATGTGAAACAACCCTGGATCATGTGATCCAGAAGTGCACTCCATATGGGAATTATTAGCATGTTGAATTGCACACACCCCACTTCCGATGAAAACTCTCAAGTTGCTTGTGTTACTGTAGCTATCATTGTACCTGCTTAACCCGTAGATAGTTAATGTTTCATTTCCTGTCACTGGTCCGAAGTTTGGCTGGACAGATTCCACTGATGGTGTCTCCTCAAGAGATGCCTTGAAAGCTCTCTCCATGATCGCAGTTTCAGAGAAGACAGAAACTGTGACATTTAGTTGTCCTGGCGGAGTCAGTACAGTGGTGCAATTCAGTGTGTTGCCAGTAGCCTGTGTAACAATGCATGGTGATCTCCCTATTAAAACTGCCACACCAGAAACTCTCAGCCAAGGTTTTGAAATATTGGATGTGAAGTAGTCAGTGTAGACACTGCAATTGCTGCTATTGATTACTTCATTTGATAAGCAGCTTGAGTAGTTTGCATCTAGATTATCTTGTTTAAAAGAAGCCTCAATCTTCCTAGCAATCTCAGTGACATTCCTTTCTTTCATTACAGACATTGTTTTGCTGTTATCAAAGTCTATTTCATGTTGAGAGCAAAAATTTAATTCATTTAATCTATCCAGGGGCAACCCTATACCCTTTTGGATCCACGGTAGGTCTGCCACATAAACATTCGATAACTCCAAAAAACCCTCCCCAGTAATAGTGACCTCATATCCTCCAGATATGCCTCCTACATTAGGTGTGATGGAATCCACTGAGAGCAGATAGAGGAAACAAGCATCACCGGAAGAAAATCCGACTCCATGTACTAGGATTCTGACACGATACGAGCCAGCAACATGCCTGGAGGCCGTGCACGTGACAGAGCTGGTGCTGACTGCTGTTACATTGCACCTGGCTCTTCCTAAGAACACTGAGACTTGATCAGTCTCATTGGGAAACCGGCTACCATTGATCACAACTTGTGTTCCTCCCTGTCCCTTGGTTGGGCTGATGGAGATGACGGTTGGAGTTATTTGGGCATTGTACTTGAAAGTACAGTTTTTACCAGAGCAAGATGATGGGACTCCATCAATTATGACATCAACCTGAATGATATATGTATAAATATTTATTATACATTAGACATTTTTCTTTCCGTATCACATGAGTGTTCAATATTTCCCTATATTGAATGCTGGATATTGAACTCTCCAACACGTCCATGAATAGTTCTGGACAAATATTTAAGTATGGTGGAGCTACCTCAGAATGACAAGGCTGTTTATATGGTTATAAAGAAGAGAAATGGGGAAGAATACGAACCTGGTAGCTTATCTTCTGTAGCAAGAAGCTTGGATAGGCATATATGACTCAGGAAAAGAGTATTTTATTTTTTGGACAAAGAATTTGAAGGGTATTGCCAGACATTAGAAGTGAAAAGGATAACAAGAACGCAAGAAAAGGAGGTACCTTGGGAAAATATCCAATGTATAATAATACAATTTATTACACTCGTCATACAATATGGGGATGACATTTCACTCTCACACTTGTATTTTCACTCGCCTTCGGCTCATGAAAATACTTACACAGGCACGTGAAATATCTCCCCATATTGTACGCTGACTCATGCTAATATATATTATATATAGTATTCCTCATGTTAACCACACCTGTATGCTTTGCACTGTCAAGAGTCATAACTCATTCTGTTGCCTAATTTGTTGGTAATAGTTAAGCTGCAAAAGTAATGACTCTATTATCAAATCAACATTATTATAGAAAGTATTAATATTGGGATAATTCTAAAGATTTTTTCAACAACAGCAGCAAAAATAAATATAGAAGCGTAGGTGAAAGGAAAGATCAAGTACAATTAAATTCAAATCCAGCTGAAAATTGGTAGGCCAAAGAGGAGGAGCAGCAGTGTAGCATCAGGCCAGTAGCCAGAGGTTTGCATTGGGGGGTTCGGATTTTAAGACGCAAAAAGTCACACCTACTTTTGCTTCCTCGTTAATTCTTCTACAATACTAAAAAACAAAAGATAAGTGCACTAATGCTTATAATTTGTTCTCTTCAAAACTATAATCTGTTGATATTCGAGAGAAAAGCGGTATTATTCTCGAGTAACCAGGCTTCTAACCACTACAGTGAGCTGTATATAAACAGTGCAACATTAATACGCCTTATTCGTACTACAAGTTATTTAATAGTACGGCATGTAAACTGCCCGTTCAAAATATATTGGAAAAATCGCTATAACTAAGTGAAATAGCACGGGACAAAGTGAAATGCCACGGTAGCTTAATAAGAGTAAGTGCGCAAGCATGCAGCTCTAGCCTTGGAATTGTACAGTTGTAGTTTCTAGTTGGAGACAACGTCATTTTTTAGCGCAGAAGCTATACCCTTATTAGACAGAGTTTTTCAACAGATTAGAAGGAGCCATTGATTAAAGCAAAATTCAAGAGAAAGTTTATCCTGAAGTACAGAGATAGTGACTGCACTATACATAGTAGCCACACTGTAAATGATCTTCAGCTTACAGTCTCGTGCAGTTTTTATAAAGCTGGCCTACTATTAGCGTGTGATAGCACGGGTAACCATGCTATTCGGGATTAATAGCACGAACAACGCAATTAAAATAACACGAGGCAAATCAGAGTCCTATTTCAATAGCTTTGCGAGCGCTACTGCTAATAGTAGGCCAGCTTTTTTTAATCATTTGCAGTGTAGCTACACTAGATAGTGCACTTACTATCTGTATATTTGAGGTTTAACTTTCTCAGATACTTCCCGATGGCTCCCTTTCTAATATGTTGAAAAAATTCCGTTGTTTGTGCTATTAATATTGAATCGCACGCTTATTGGCGTTATTACTCTTACTAATTAATAAGTGCATTACGTTACACTTTATAAAGAATAAATGTAACGTAGCAAGCTTTACTCATGCTGATGTGAGAGCGAAATTTTGTATCCAAGGAGCTGAATGTTTACTAGGTCACTTGAACTCAGACTAGGCCAGAAATAGCAGAGAATTCAAGCGCAGGTTCAGCACGATTGGCCCAAAACTATCTAAGCATTCAGCAACATGTATACCTGTGGTTCATCGGCAACAGTCCTGAGCATGTCTCCTCTGATAGGTCTGAGCCACACCCCTCCATCTCTCAATGTAGTGGTGGTAATATTGACTTGTGTTCCTGTCAGGTCAGAGCCACTTGTTTCTATCTGAGCTCTGTCTCCTCCACGACTCCTCCACTCTATCTCCCATGAGTACCCAGTGCACAAACCAGAACGAAATACACTGAACACTAGACACAATACATAATATAATTTATACTTTGTTATCTAATATCACTCTACAGACCTCCCTCTTTGCGGAAACGGTGTCCAAGTAGAAGTTGTAAGCCACCAGCACTTATATTAGCTGGGAGAGCACTGAGTGACTGTCCATCAAGGTGGATAGAAAATGTTCCTTTCACTGATCCGGTGGCACTATCCATCTGAATGCCAAGTATAATAGGAAAGTATATATATATATATGTATTTTCCTTCTTTTCTCATTGATTTAGCATTGATTACAAAACGATAACTATATCAAGATCCAAGAATTAATTTAAGTTTAAAGAACTTTGTTTTCTTATATCATTATTTTTTTACTATTAGTACATGGCGTTCGTTTGACAGGCATATCGCTAAAGAGCTTGTTCTTATATAAATAAGCATTAAAGTTTATTCAGTCTACATGTTATTGGAGCAGAATGAAACTATTCAAAACTTAAATCTCACCTTACCTGCACAACAGAAGCAGGAACTCGTGAGTTGTCACTTAAAATGTAATAAGAATTCAATAATTCCATTCCATATCCACATTCCAGGACTGTAAATGTCACCCAATATTGAGATACTATCATTTTATAGGCCTGAATTTCTGCAAATAATAAAGTCTATAAAATTGAGTTATAATATAGCTCTACAACTGACTGGTGAATGTATTATTGATATAAAAAAAGCCAGAACTTGAATCAACATCCTGTTTAGAATGGCTTATCAAAACTGGGTCAGGCAAATATCCTCCTTGGACATCTACTTTCAAAATGTTTACTCCATTTGAACTGAGTGGAGAGAGAAGTCTGGACACTACAGCATAATGCATGGTCTTAAAATAAAGATTTTAATTTATAATAATTATAGGGGTCTACCTTGAATATTTGATGACGTTATTAAGAACTCATCAATCCAGAATTGGCTGCTGGGACTAAATTCTATTCGAGTGACTACAATGCTGCTATGACAACTCTGCACCAAACATTCACTGTAGCGCTGGTGAAGATCATCTTGTACCAAGGAGTCGATGTCATGGAGTTCAGAGATGAGAAGACATATATACTGGGACCAGCCATCAGCTCCTTGTACTCTGTCAAGTTTTAAGCTTCTGCAGTCATTGAAAACAATTTATCATTGAAATTGTAACACTGTAATAATATATACATTGCGCAATAAATAACAGCCATAAGTAGCCCTTTGAAAGTCAACTTGATGTTTCTGATCTACATTTAAACTCAGCAATATGACTCACTTGACACTGAAGGATATGTTCACATGTGACTGCACATAAAACCGTTGCTGAGGGATTAGTGCAGAGTACCTCAATGATATTGTAAGCCCAGGAAATGGGCCACGCATTGCCAAACAAATCTACACCAACACACAATGAAACTATCAACCTGATGAATCAGTTGTAGTTCTCCTTACGTAATTCTCTTTCTTCAATCCAGCCAAGTCCTCCCACACTATTTGTGGACTCCTTCTGGAAAATTTCCCACAAAATGCTGTAGAGTTGTCTATATCACTGAAGTTACCATTTTCAAAGCTGTTATTGTAGAGGATTTGGAGACTGGGAGATGGTGTGGGATACTCACAGGACCACTTCAACAACTCATTCATTTCCTCTTCCACATCTTCATGGCTGACATTCCATGGAAGAGTAGGTGTGAACCGCGGAGAGTGGGTGTGGTTGTAGCCTAGGTAAAATCCTTCCACAAGAGTCAGGTTTTGAGTTGTAGCGAGCGTAGCAAATAGTGAGAAATTGCCAGAATCATACGAATCAGAACAATTCAAAACAATTTCATCTTCTTCAAGCTCCAAAAGTGGTACTGAATATTTGAGTAAATGTACATTTGAGAGGAAAATGAAAGAAGTAGTGAAAGTTGAATTGTCTTTCTTTACAACCATTTTCCCAGCATTTTGAATGATTGTAACATTGTTAAGTACTTCTTCCATCTCTCCCTCTTCCATGCTCAATTTAAACGACAGCTTCTTGACAACAACATGATCCACAACTATCCTCACAGAGAACTCTGAGCAGTTGCTTATGTCATCTTGGGTTAGATCACTCATGGGGAAACCCCCTGAGAGACGCAGCTCCTGCACTTGGGGAAGTCCCTCAATATTTAACACCTAAGAAAATTGCATTAATAAATTCTCATAACAACCTTTTGTATCAGATTAAAGCTGTCAATATATATCATGACACCACAAACCGTTGACAGAGGTACATTGGTTGCAAAATGTTCACTTACTTGTTTTTCTCTGACCACTGTAGAGCTGATAGTTATCTTCTGCAGCTCTCGATCTCCAACATAAGGGTGTGAGGTATGGGGCAGGGCATGGAGCTTAGCTCCTACTCCCAGAAAATATCTTGGCCGGTAATAAACTCTAGCCAACAAGGTGAACTTGCACGAAACTGATTCTTGAAGTAGAACTGGAGATGAGAGCTGGGACTGAGTCCTGTTCCATCTGAGAAACAAAGGTACAGAATGTACGGTATACATGATATGTATTGCTCAGCTCACAAAAAAAGTGACTAGATAAGTTGAATAAGAAATCCCAATTATTCAGGCAGAAAAGTTATTAAATAAAATTACCCATGATAAGGCTGCTGTCTTGATGAAGCAATGAGGGTTTCTTCAGAAGAGTTGCAGTCTAAATAAAGCTGACTTTCTCCACGGACAGAGAGGATATTAAATGTGTAGAGGCTAGTCTTAGGTGGGACAAAATATCCAGAGGCCCTCAAACTGAATGTTTGAGTAGTCAAGTTTCCATTGGACGGTACATTATTTGCTCGAAACAACAAACTTTCATGAATAAATTTAAATACATTTGCTTCTGGCCAGTTGAGCAGCATGTCACTAAACTGTAGAAGTTCAGGGTGCATCTCCACAGCAACTCCTCGATGACCTATAAAAACACATGGTCAAAAAAATATAAACTTTCAGTTTGTAAATGATTATTTCAATGATACAACCACTTGCCTGGATATTCTGTGGAGTTCTTGGTCACAGGCCCAGTTGTGCATTGAATATATGTACCTTCACTGGAGTTGAAACTGGTGTATATGTCAACACATGGAACTCCTAAACGGAAGGAAAAACAAACAAAAGAAACACATTCAGCAATGTGCTGAATGTGCTTGCACATTGACTTCAGCTTTACCTCCCACTGCAACTCCAATATCTGAAGAATTGTAACTGTGGCGTGGGCTCATAGCTATAGATATTCTGGTACCACCCTTTATGCTCCCCGTGGAGGGAGATACACCATTTATGTCTACAGGAAGGATTATAGAAGTAATACATTATTAGCTTATTAGTGGTCTCTCTCTCTCTCTGACCATTGATAAAATAATTCTACCGGGATTGGAAACATCATGTGCGCCCCTAGCAACTGTACAAATCACTAATCTTAAGCGTGTAACATTTCTTACATTCGTTGACGGTTTGCAAAGCTGGTTACCTACCTACCCAGAGCTGCATAAGGCTAGCTAACTCTGGGGAATAACTACTTCTAGGTTACTGGATATATTCTAATGTATAAAAAAAAATAGAGCTTGAAAGAATTGCTACCCTTTTGCGGTCATTCCACCAAAGCTGTTATAATCCCTTTAGCTGGCTAGAAAAGAAACTTAAGGTGCAGGTTTGAAGCCAAACTAGTCCTAAATAAACAACTATACACTGTTGTGAACCATTTCAATGGACATAATGAAAATAACGCCTTCAATTAAAGTGTGTAGTGTTTTGTTACAATCCCTTTGCTAGATAGCCAACTGTTACTGATACTATAACAATAATTGAATCGTGTGTGTAATGTACTAGTAAATGCAATAAGAATTATGATTTTGATCCCTTTTGTGGTATAGGGATGTGCCTGGAAGTTTGATCAGTGTAAGAGATCCATTTAGTACTGCAGATATTACTGTCTCTGTGTCACTAGCTATCATTTTAAACTCAGCAGGAAAAAATGAGAAAGCTGAAGAAAATTAGATTGTTACAGCGCCCGTTTTGTATTGGCTACAGGGCGTTTCCAATCCTGGTAAAAAAATTTTTTATCAATGCTCTGACCACCTACCAGCATATATCTGAAGGCAATATGGCCGCAGGTTATTGTCAATACTGCAAACATAATCTTGTTCCCGAGCTAAAGAGTTTCCTCTTCTGGCCAAAATGGCAGTGACATTCATTGAAGCTACTCTGCAGACTGGAAGACAGTCAATGGAAGTGTAGAGCCCTCTAGTATCTGACGTTGAGCCATACCTAATGAAATTACCCAGAAAGGGTGTATTGCAGATAAATATTATAATATCCATTCATTTTTTGGTTGTTTGTTTATATGCTTTTAGTCATTTCAAACAACAAACTCTCACTAATGACATTACAGGGTGCCATTTTCATCCATTGGAGAGCATGGTCTTCCTCCAACTAGAAGCTGAACAATGGAGTCTGACTGACTTGAATCAACAGAATCAACAAATGTTGAGGAGTATAGTTTCCCACTGATTGTCACAGTTTCATTGCATCGTAAAGCAGGAGGGTCCAGTTGTTGTAGGTAAGGTGTGGAACTATCTGTATACTTTATTACAGAGAAATAACGAAACCTACATTAGTTATGTAATTGTTGTACTGTCTCACTCACTGTAAAGTTGTACTGACTTTCAACAGGTTCAAACCCCAACCCATCACTAGAGAAGACTTGGATACTATAAGTTTGTTCAAATTTAATACTTTCCCTGTATTGGTTAACAAATACATACTTCAATATATGTAGCTAGTACTAGTGGCCACACCTTACCTGGTCACACAACGAAGTCTTTCAGCAGTTGATTCATAAGTGACAACATCACACGTAATTTCTGTAGTTTTGCTTTTCAAGATGACCACATTGCCGCCGCTATATTGGTTAGAGCTAAGTCCTGGGTTAACAAGAGCAAAGCAAGCATATTTGATGCAGTGGCTATGAAATTGTGTTCATCAATATTAACACACTGAATGGCTGGTGGTCATTGGGCATCCTTGCAGCCGATAACTGAACAAAGTTGTAAACTTACCACTGCCAGTGACAGTCAGTTGTGTCCCTCCAGCCAAGCTCCCATGACTTGGTGTTACCTTGGTGACAACTGCAAACATGTGTGCAAAGTTAGTTTTGGAGATAATATTGTGGGCCAAACATACTTCTCTTGATGATATACTTGTCAGATGCAATTAAAGGTGGTTGTGTACTTGGCGCTGGACAACAAACAGACAAATCAATAAATAAAACAAGTGAAATTCTGCACAAACAGTAATTGCAAGTCTTGTCACTTGATGCACTTACCACAGTAGAACAGTTTATTTGAAATCACTATCAAGTTTGACTCAAATGTCACACAGTGAGGAGATTCTGAACCACAAGGGGCTTCCGTACAAGGCTGAGCTGGTACATAGGAATGTAGATAGTGAGCCGGGGAAAACTTGCAGACATAAAAATTGGAGTCGAAAATTGTCACTCCATTGTCAAGAGTGAGTTTAGCACATCTCTGAAAACCGCACCCCATTTGGGCCGTCAGAGGCGCATCTATAGGCTGTAATAATTACATTCAGATTGCTTAGCTACTCCAAGCCTATGCAATTAACTCCTCTGCATACCTGGAGAATAGAAACTCTAGTTTGATTGTGGTTCACATGGCCATCTAGAGGTATTTGACTGAGAATGCTTCCAGGCACTTCTGATACATTATAATAATAATTCTGGCCCTGATCTGCTGTAGGGTCACACCCTCTAGCCACGAGCTGAGATTCTAATGCCAGACTAGTATTCCATATCTGAGGGGGGGACAAGAAAAAGGGAAAAGAGAGAGAGAGACATTTGATAAATAGTGAGCATGAGCATAATAGCTGCATTTTACCAGTTGCCTCCTATTGTTGAGGGCCCTGTGATAGTTGTGGTAGTCCATGACTGCTTGTTTCTCTGGTAAGCTAAGGCTGCCATCAGCTCTCGGACAATGCAGGGAAACAGCAAATAGCCACAAGAAGCCAATCACACTGAACCTAACACTACCAGCCATGGATAGTATGGGAACACAATGACCAGCTTGATTCACAACTACAGAAATACTCCTTTTATAGGCAGCCACGCAGCTAGCTGAGAATGTTTGATGCTGTGTGCAAAGAATAGGTTCAAATTGATGCAAACTAGTGAAAAAGAGGAAATACAGATTTTGCTGATTAATCACACTTATTTACAAGAACCTGGGAAAACACGTTGGTGTGTGAAAGTTCACTGCATTAGTGGATTTTATATATCATTATGTCTCATGAACATACAGCTTTACCATTCTCATCTAGAGTTGGTGAGATGGTTGTAGCATAATTCATCCATATCTTAGCTATGCGACTTGTTCAGCTAGTACAAATTACAATTTGGTAGTTAACAAGCAGCACTTGAATAGCACATCATTATGCCTCTATTGTACTACACTTAATCAACTACATCCACACTTTAAACACTATTTGCCAATTATTTTTTTATCAGATTTGGTAAAGAATCATCATTTCTTGACGAAGTGGTAACATGCATATCATGTGGTAAGGAATGGACTATAATAACAATCAGACACCATAAAAACAAAACATTGGAAATGTAAATAACTCAATACAAATAAATAGTGGTCTACACAGCAGCTTCCTGTCCATGCCCCAAACACAACCGGCAGGACGTGGTCAACACAAACTATGAAAGAAACATTGAAATTGCCGCTAAATGATGCCATAAAGTCAACGATGTTTGCATTATTTTGGATAAACTGTCACAAATATTTCTGCATTCACAAGAACAAATAAATTAAACGAAACAGAAAAAAAATGAAGTTTTTATGTATTTATTTATTTTTTGCTTCCTAATAATATTTATAATGTGATTCTGCTTTGTTTTATCATGACAGCATGTCTTTAACAGCTTTAGGGGTGGCTTCATCATTGAAGTGCTTGGTATTGTACCTGGAAAACAACAACGATAAACAACAACAACAAAGTTGAATATTATAAAACTAAATGTTTTTATAAATCTATTACTAAACGAGAAAGAGCATGCAGTATCATAACTCACTTGAGGGCGTTAATGAGAGAATCCGACTTGGGCAGTCTCTCTCTGATAATTTTAATAGATGACTTCATCTACACACAACATATTAAATATACATATAAAATTGTTAATTATTTTTTACAATACTATTTTCACACCTTTGAATATGGATTCTCAAACATTATTACTTAAATTAAAAATAGGTTCTCCAATCTTTGTTTGATTTTAGAATGACTAAATGACAAACACTTGTGACCGGTTTTGGAAAAATCAGCCTAAACACTGCATCTAATTTTTCTTCTACCAGTAGGTTGCATGGGGATGGATGGGGTGTGTGATTGTGTCCTCTACATTGGGAGCTGTGGCACATGCCGTATTCGCCCTAAAACTATTAACTATTTTTTTCAATTTATTATAGTTGCTTCTGAGAAATTCCTGTGTAAAGGAGTACTAAGGCCTGGGGGCATGTCTTGTATTCCATTATCAGGTGTCTCAGCAACACTATTAATAAATCAGTTCGCAAGTTGAGTAAAAGAAGCTAACTGAGCTTCATTTAGACCTGAAACTACGCTCGAGATGTATGACGAGAGTGGCTTGGCCACATGCATTACAAGTAACTGCAACTAGATATCCATAGTTGTCTCCCAGTGGTAAGAAAATAGAGCACAAAAAGATTTCTCAGCAATTCTTCGTACACACAAGTCTAACTGGCAAGTTTTCTTAGCCACACATATGGAGTTCTCTATCACTTGCCAGAGCTTACAACAGTGCCATGAGATAGTGCCAACATTTATTTGTCGTTAAAAAAATTGACCTGTACGGCTTTTCTTGTGGATACTGAAAACAAACACAAACAAATATTTGCTGCATAAGCAAAAAATTCTAATACCAGTCACAAAGTTCTATAACTCTTGTATAAACTCCTCTAGGAAATTTGACAAGCACAGTTCACTCTACAATCACTAGTAGAGAACATTCCAAATCCAATTACAAACCACACTGATTTTACTAATGTCCAGCGTAACTAAATACCTAATAATAGTTATGCTTACGTCAATGGCTGATTTCTTAGCGAAAGCACCCATGGGGTGGATGTGGTCATATAGAATGATAACACCTACCATCACCTGCAAACAGAAGAGACTCGTGTCTTTGCTCTCAAAACGAGCAAGGTAGTCCCTGTGGAATTTAAAGATAACAACCAGCATAAATAAATTACCAAAAATTGTACTCTATCCCACCACGAATGAGAGAAAGGAAGGAAACAAAAAAAGGCACACACTATTAGTCCTGCACAGCTTGTGTCCCTGTACCCAATGAACTAACCACACTTACATTGGACTGCCAGGGCAAACAAAACAGAAAGCGAAGGTTTAGAAAACACTACAGCTACTACCGTCAGAGTTATTAAACTGACCGTGTCTACACAAAGTCTGACAAAAAACAAATGGCAGCCTCAAATTTCAACAATAGGACAATCCTGCTTGTAAGCAAAATCACTACCTAATATAAAATATTGAACCGATCTACACAGAAAAGCTCTTAGCGCTCCTTTTCTAATTCAAACTGGTAGTATAAACCAATGACCTTTTTTTTTTTTTTTTTTTTTTTTAAACAATCAAACCTTTGGTTTGTAGCTAAGTAGTTGATGAAGACCACAGTTATTAATATAAATATTTTCTCTAAAAAATAAAGATAAGAAACCGACTGTTATCATGTCCAACTTTCATTCCATCAGGTTTGGTTTGTCATACAGTGTATGGCAAGTGATTCTGGCGGCCGTTCACTATCCAGTGAGTTCAGCTTTCACTATAGTGTGTGCAAACTGATAATAAATTAGCTATACACCTTGCAGGTACGTATTACAATCTCTGTTGAACCAAAAATAGACAACAAATGTCCATATTTACCAAACATACACATTATTTAGTATTTCATTGTGTATGGTAATGATGTACAATCTAATCAATTATCAAGTGACCATACCCCCTTCACATATTCAACCAATGGAGTAACCTCATAAGTAAGCCATACCAGGTAGATATAGACGGCATGTACCGTACATGCATGTGACATGAAGGATGACTTGGCAGACCCTGCTTAATTAGTAGGCTAGAATATGTCCTAATTAGCTATATTATGAGCACAGTCAAGAGATTGAATAAAAATATGCCTACTGATGTGCACCATGGCTGTATGTTACTATATATAGTCCATTAATGTTCTAAAAATAGAAGTGTAACTACTGTATAGTTTGGCCAGTTATTCCTAAGGAGGAGTGAAAATGGAGGCAGAGAGAACATAGAGCAACTAATCCAGTTTTTCCAGTCAACTAAGCACAGTACTTTACGAGGAGACAAGTTCACTACCCAACTGATCGAGTAGTACCTGAGTATCCCCAAGATTAATGTACAATACACATCTACAATGGAAATATTTGGTAGTGATCTGTAAGAAACTGAGACAAGTGTATGTACCACTTTGCAGAGTTTTTCTAATGAGAATTAGCAAGTTTTGCTTTTCTCTCCCGTTCTTTAATGCAGTAAACAACTACCCTTTAAAGACTCGCTCCTTAATAAAATACTCCAGAAGCACACCAAAGACTCAAAACACCATCAACACACTCCAAACACCGTCATCTTTAAACTTTCACACTTGTTACCAGCAGTGACACGCTACAAAACAAGCCATACAAGGTATGACAACCTCACACCTCAGAAATCGCTTTTGCACAAAGCAAAATATACCCATCCAGCTAGTGTATGTGTGCATACATGTGTGCATATGCGTTTGTGTATGTGGCATACGTTTGTGGATATATGTGTGCGTATATGTTCACAAAAAAAATTGTAGACACTGGGTTGGCTGTTCCCCACCATTCAGGACATGCCAGCCAGCAAACCCAACAAGCCTCACTTACGGATTCTCATTGAGAACTCTGCACACAGAAGCCATCGTACAGAAACAGTCTGTCGTATTTTCAAGTGTCAGGGTTGAGTTCTGTGAATAAAATAACAACAATACAGTCAGTATTCATTGGCCATACACACCTTATTTACTTTCCATAAAACTATTCTATTGGTCTCACAAGTCACAATAATTGTCGAAACAAAAAAAAAGAAGAATTGGATCAGTGAGGACAGATTTTATAACTTCAAAAAAAAAAAAAAAAGTCAAGGCAACAAAAGTATATATGAAGTAATTATTGAAGTAATTGAAGGGGTGAGCACTAAATTATCGAGTCAAGCCAATACCAACACCATAGATGCTATGGTTCGCCTATAAAATTATTTCCTCACATTATACTCTATTATCGACTTGAGGGACCATCCTATAAATTCTATGGTAGGATTTGTAACTTCACACAGATAGCTAGTTCTATGGAATCCAACATATGTGCCCATCCCACCCCACTGTCACATGTGGGATATTTCTAATGAAATCTCAACTGTTCTACCAATACATTAATACTATTGATAATATTCAGAGAGTGAAGAGCTTGTCATTTTCTGATGGACATTTATTTCATAATTTCTCCAGGTAGCATACCACACTCCGATCTTGCTACCCCCACAAACTGGGAGTGGCCTACATCAGGCGGTGCGCACTACTTTTCATTCTTACATCTTGCAACAGCTTCTCCGTCGCCGCACTGAGCGTGTTCAGCATGGGGGTGGGGTTGGCATAGAACAAAGACATCCTGTTCGCGACATCATCCGGCACATCGGCAGACGAAGTAGAGCCTCCGGTAGCCGCCATTGAGGTATCCTGCACATCACAATATATCACCACACATCTAGCTCACAAATCAGATCCCTAAGTGTGTTGTGTTAGGTAAATGTACCAGCATAAAAAATTAAAAAAATAATAATAAAGTTTATACAACCAGAAAAAGGCAACACATCAGAAGGCAATCCACTGGATTAAAGGATTCTTATCTATATTTAGATAGGCAACTTTATCCGTTGGCTCGACCCTAGAGAACAGAAAGTAACCATTGCCTGCTTGCACTGTATACACTTCATCAAACCACTACAAACACAGCCGTCCAAGTCCTTCCAAAAACAAGACAGCTCAATACAAACTAACAGATAGCTTCAATATGACTAAATACGGTAGCAAACTGCACGGGTATTTTATTGACACAACAATCTCAGCCCACATGCTGCATTTCGTGAACTATATACAACATGAAAAACTATAGCTATGGGGCAGGGATGGGCCAGCTGTTGTGAACTATGGTGAGAGTGAAAGACACTGTGTGTGATAGCTGTGCTGTCAGTTGTGGATATTGGTTTTACCATGCCTCCTGATCACTGCCAGGCAGTCTTGGTGACATTAAAATTTTGACCGACTTCCAGTTTGGCTGATGTATCACAAATTACAAAACCACACACCCACTTTTGGAGATATTTTGGTTCATTTGAAATGCATTGAAAAGCTTTGTCTTGTGTCATCCTTGGATAAGAGCTTGAGGATATACATACTCGACTCTTAAACAACTCCTTATGTGCAAGTAAGGAGGATTAAACTAACTTTTGTGCGACAATAAAAACTTCAGTTTCAACTTGCAGCAACTGCCACAAGAATGGCATAGGACAAGAGCCTGCCATACTCAAAGTACATCACATAGCATGTACCTGCTAGCAGTTATTTAGGTGTGAGATTTCACACATCCCAGAATAATAATAATAAAACAATAAAAATATATGTAATTTATCACTACTTGAGGTGATAATAAGTGCAAACAAACAGCACAATAAGCACTTTAAATATTTATTTTATAAAGAGAACGGGAGAAGAGGTGTGAGGTGGAGCAAATACCACCGGCTCATAGAAACATGCCACAACAGACAGTTTCTCTTTCAAAGTTTCAGCTGTGAAATAACTTGAGTGAACATGCCCTCCCACATTGCACATGCACAGGACATCCATCCCAATCCCAGCCTGCCACTCACCATTTTCCTCCTATTCATTGTTCTTCTATAGTAGCTGAAGTCATTCTGTATTGCTGGATTACTCATCTATAAAGAAAAGAGATACTATCAACCCAAGTACAGTACATGCATGTACATGTTGAGAAAGCTAGGGAATTGTTATACCACATGTTCTAGGTAGCAACTCCAGCAACTTACAATAGAACTTTATAAACACGCGTAATGTACAACCAAACACACATGTACGTCAAACGCACACATGTAAAACCACACACGTACACACACATGTACATACACACTCACAAACACCCACAGAAAAGGACAATGCCCATTCTGGACAAGCAGCTTCCTCCTGTGTTAAATTTGCTTCAACAAAAGACCATCAAAAGATGGGACATGCCCACACAAACCAAACACACACACACACATACATATACTCCTTGTGCTATGATACGCAACCTAGTTACATAATATTATAATATACTAACACACATTCCATCACACACACACAGCTAGCTCACCTTCAATTCGTCGAAGGATAGAGCAAAGTGCAAAACTTCAGCAAACTGCTTGGTGATTGCCTATACAAATAGTTGGGACAAAAACCACAACAACAAACCACAAAGAGTATTGCTAGGCAGCTATTGCAGCCATCCCTCCACTCCATACCAACTCAATTTAAACTAAACCACAATACTTAAAAGAGACTGTATTTACCAAATATAAAATCCCAGAAACTATTTGCTTGCTTGTAGACTGCTCATGCATGATATATTTACATGGCTTCGCAGCAAAATAATTTCATGTAGAGTGCAAGAGTTAGATTTTGTAGCTTAGCTACCGTTGAAGCAATCACTAAAGGATAATTAAACTTTGAGTGAGCTGAGATATTTTGCCCGCATTTGTTGTTACGTTCCATGCCTTTCATATCTCCACAAAACTCCCTCAAGCCACATAGCCCTTCCTGGCCACCAACACCCTCCAGCATTAATGGCTATTGTATTTACCTGCTGCTGCTCCAAATGCTGCAAGGCATTGATCTCTGGACTACACAGACACGTCAGCAGCTCACACAGAGCAGTCTCCAGTTCCAAGGCGTACTCATAGAACCCTTTCAGGAGAACTACCAGTGGACACACAGCCTCCCAGGCAGCCTCCTGGTGACTTTCACTACTGGCATTGGATATTGCCTGGAGGGGAGGAACACCACACACACACACACACACACACACACATTATCATTACCATCATCATCATCATCATCATCACCATCATCATCATCATCATCACCATCACCATCACCATCACCATCATCATCATCATCACCATCACCATCACCATCATCATTATCATCATCATCATCATCATCATCATCATCATCATCATCATCATCATCATCATCATCATCATCATCATCATCATCATCATCATCATCATCATCATCATCATCACACCAACCACACAGAACAATTGAATTACTTAACTATATGAAGACAAAAAAGATTGTGGAAGACCAATCACTCATCAATAGAAAGTAAGTTTACCTAGTCCATGGTGCTTTAGGAGTTACAAGTTGTATTCTAAAATACTAGTTAGTATGCAATCTTATCACCAGGATCAAATCAATACACACAATCCATACACTACCCCAAGTAAGGCATGGCATCCACAAGCCACTTACTCAATGCTGAAACTTACAACTTCACTTCCATATATATATATTAACAGTGAGCTCCAACAGTGCAGTGTGGCATGCAAGTGTAGCAAAGTTAATAAACTAGAGTGTGTTAATTTTTATACAATACAGGATGTCAATAGTTAAGTTTCTGAGCATAGAAACTCAAAATCTGTCATCAAAGGCTTAATTGCTTGACATAAAAACCCTTCATATATTGCAAAGTGTCAAGGTGAAGATGTGTTAGAATTCCAACATTTCCTCTAGCTAGTATGTATGTTTTGCACGACTTTGGTTTTCAGTGGTCTAAAATTTGCTATTTGAAAAGAATGTATCTCGTATTTCACTCTACGTCCCTCGCTCACCTCTCTTATCTTTTCTCCAGCCCCTTTATAGTTTTGCAGCTTTGTCAATAAGTCCGGAGCTCTCACGAGGATGTCGGCGACTCGACTGTGCAACTCTATTTCTTTCTCAGATGGCGCAGCCTCTACATGAATTAAAAGTGAAGCCTTATAAATCAGGAATCACTTCCTATTAATTCAGACTACCAGGCCAAAGATGACAGGACTTTGGATCAAGTACAGTTTATAGACAATTAAATCTCAGACTAGCTTACACGAGTATGTAGAACACACACACAAATATAAACACACAACACACATATGTACATGTCATATCTAACCAAGGCTATCTAAGACTGTGAAAATACCGTGTTACAGAAAAGCAGGAATCCTTTAAGTCATCCAACACTGGTCTCAGTCACACTATCTCACCTCAAGTGACACTCAGTGCTCACTGGCTAATACTATGTTAAATTATTGCAGGCACTTCAGTAGCCAATAAAGTGATTAGAGAGACTACCTTATTAGCAGAGAACTTCAGCTAACGCCACCTCTAACAGGATTCACAGAGCCTTATAACAAGGCCACTATAAATGTTCATACCACGAGCCTTATTAGTATTCGAGAATGCCAAAAATAGATGGGGTTTGAAAGAAGGGTAGGGGGAGGGGGATACGGTGGAATTTATTCATATTCAAAAATGGTGAGTGAGCTAGCTACAGTAGTAAGACTTTAGTTGGCTCAATATCATAGGTACTTGAGTAAATAATGAAAACTAGTATCCTAACTTGGACTCTTATAGTTAATGGTACTGGAGTTTGCCACTACCAAACGTGAAATGGCACTAGATTTAATTTTTGCTCATGGACGGAAGTTGTTTTCACTCAATAATGACGCCTTACCAGTTTAAGAAAGGATCTATATCAGCCTTCCAAGTGTAATATTATACATGGGCTTGGTAAAGTGTCAGATGTTCGTACCAGTCCCCACACTCACCAGAACAAAGTATGAGCACTTATCACCCCCTATTACACTCAGTGTGAGCTCACAAACAGTTGCCATTACCAACAGACACGTGATAAATGGCTAGCCTCAGTTCCTATTCGGCTGATCCCACCAAGGTTACATACTTATATCTCCTAGGCAACTCACCACTAAGCAAGAAAAGGTTGTGGTTCTCACATATAGAAGTGACTGTGTGTGTATGTGTGTGTGTGTGCGTACATGTGTGTGTGTGTGTGTTTGTGTGGATGAGTTGGATGATCAAGAACGACTTAAAAATAATTTAAGCTAATTTTTAAACACACATAAAAAACAACAACCAAGAACAGCACACACACAAAACATAACACTAATATATCCAATGTAGACTTATTTTATACTTTGCATCATAACCAGGTTATTACTTACAAAGGCAGAACTTGCTAAGAAGATCATTACTCCAAGAGGGAGAAAAAAGCAACTGGTGTGACTTATAAACAACTTCAGTGGGAAAGAGGTAATAAATTACATAATAAAACTAAAAGTCCCTCCCCCCCACACAAACACACCACAGAGCTATCCGTAGCAAAATAGTTTAATGGGTCTCTAGGAACATAAGGGATAGATACAGTGAGTATTTAGAAACTGTTTCTGCTAAAACCCTCTGAGGGACTGAATCGATTTTCATACTCACTTAAGTGGCTATGATGAACACTTCACTCCTCCCCCCACCTCCCCTCCACCACCCTTCCTCACCCACCCTCTTAAATACCTCCCAAAACAAAGAGGTACACCTTTCCGCACTCCCCTGTCCGATCTGATGCTGCTACAATGAATGTATTCAAGCTGTGTCATTATTTGGCAATGTTGACTACAGGACACACCCATATAAATGGGTGGATACCTCAAGGAATGGCCAGTGAACTGACAGCAAAGCTGGTCACTAGTGATCCTATACATAAATAGTTACAGACTCTCCATTTCCTTTTAAATCTTACTAATTTGCCACCAGAGATGGGCACTATTATGATTAGGACGAATAATACTACATAATTAACAACAACTCCAGTATAGTGTAAATAAACATCTTGTAACAATTCCACTTTCCTTCACACACATAAAAACATTTCTCATTGTAAATTTCACTGGAGTACCCAACCACCTAAATATCTATCTCGCCAAGTACACTTTGTGCATAAGCTGGGGGTTTCAACCCTGCTCCTTATTAGCTGCCAACAGGATAAATAATCACAAAGTTTAAAGTTATAAATAGATACAGGCAGTCCACAGCCTAAACTTAGCCATCTACAATAACACAAAAAGCTTCAGCAGGTCTATCAGTGGCCACCAATCTCTGTACCCCCAGTACAGTGATAGGACTTCACTAGCTGACTAAGAAATATCACTAACTGAGCAATGGGTCCTAAACACACGTGTACACACTGTGCGCACTGAAGAGAAAACATAAATGGTATTTTTGGTATTTTATAGAAGCTAGACAAACAAGTAGCCCTTAAGCTCCGATCCGAACTAGAATTAAACAAACGTCAGCTATACGAGGAGAATGTTTGCTATACACGGAGAGAATGAGAGAAAATGAAACATGATTGTAAGGTAAAATTAACATTTAAAGATCATGCATAAAAGGGTCTACTAAAAGGAGGCAAAAAACTTAAAAGGAAAGAGAGAAGTGGCGCGAATTCTCAGATCCGTTGAGCATCAATGCTTTCACACATCAAATCATTTCTAGGTGGATTACCTGCTGGGTGTGAACACATACAGACAATTTAATGTCCTTATAGTAGATGTAAGAAAATACATAACCATTTTTCTCTAAGCAATAATAAAAACATTAATTAATTGATGCATTTAAAAGTGTTGCCTGCAGCATTTAGGAAGTTGCTAGCTTCAAGTAACACTAACACTGTTGATGCATAGAATTAAAAATGACGGAATACGCAAATGCAACCCAAAACATGTGAAGTATCGTGATACAACTCTGAAATGTAAAGCAACTTCAATGCAATTTCCATTTGCATCCTTCATTAATACAATGTGATTAATGTACCAGAGGCGGTACCAATTACGTGTTGATACAAGCACTTCATTGGTTCTGTTTTCTTCCCTCTGCATTCAGTGTAGTTATATTCCTATACACCTCATACTGTAGAGCTACTCAATTTTTTTGTTTTACATACCAATAGTGTAATTCATAAAATAAAAAAAAGTTTAAACAAACAAAAATGTTAATGGCAAGTTGTTTTCAAAGCTTATATTGACTTTCACTTTTGAACTTTGTTGTTGACACAGGTTATGTAAATATTACCCTTATAATAAAACAACACCTGTAATTAAATCAGTAAAAATATGATATCCGTTTGCCTATACATACTCCTCTAATGATATTTTTTTTCCTTGTATGGTAGTTTTATTAATTCTAAACTTGACAATGTAAAAACAATAACAAGTTGCTCCAGACTGGGATAAACAATAATTAAACATATCAACAACAAAATCAACTTCCCAGATAGGACAAAAAGCTACGATTAACTCAAAGTCAATGGCATACTAACAAAATACTGTAGCAAGGAGAGATCTAGAGGTCGTTGAAGCTGGATTACAGGGGCAAAGCCAACATTGTAAACTGTTTCTAAATATAGTGACACACCCACATCAATGTTTGTGTGCACACATTGTGGCATGTACACATACACATTTCAGCTAAGTCCAATTTGTACTACAACTTCAATGCTCCATCACATTCAAATAGGCAGACTGACAGCTCTAAGCAAGGCTAAGGCTGTGAGTGAGTGAGAAGCTAAGGCTGACCCAGGTTTATTGCTCACCAAATATGAAACTCAATTTTTTCAAATTGGTACTTACTTTCGAAGTCCACAAAGAAGTCAATTTTGGGTACAGGGCCTTTGTCATTGAGTACTCGAAGAAGGTTCCCCATTTCAGCAGCGAAAGTGGAGCTTCAACAAGGTAAAAACTTCTGCATGACAAAAAAAGAAGCGGTAAATTGCAAACCTGTAGGCATGATTACATACATGCTGCCTAATATCTAAGCCACCGTAAGAGAAGGATTTCACTTTCATAATGAATGACCACAATATATCCCTCTCATAAAACCTGAATCAACTTGCCCAATCTAAGCATGTCACTTTCCGATCATATGTGTACATGTTAGCCCAATTCAAATGCACAGGATTCAGACTGCACTAAAATTGTCACATTAGCTCATACAATCACAGTCCAATTAGTATAAAAAAAAGTGACAAGTTTTCCCCCCTTTGCTAACAATAAAGAGAGCTTATCTAGTGATTCTTACAAAGTGTGAACAAAAAAAATTGCTCTTAAGCTACAATTTCAGAGTAAAAACAAATAAAAGAATCTCAACTTCGCTATATAAATACAGTTCTCTAGTCTAAAGCTAAGCCAGTTAAACAGAGAAGACATACTCACTTAAGCAGCTCTTGTGCTAGAGACCAGCTTGCTTTCAATACAACTAACTCAAAATTTATTTCTCACGAGGCAATTGACTGTGAAATTCAAACGAACACTTCACGTTCGCCAACAACACTGAACGTCAGACAGCTTACGACCACTTTACTGACTTACTGAAAAGGCTTCTTAATCCCCCGGAGTGTCCTAATAAGGTAACGGAGAAGCTCGACACAAAAACAGCGGCTACAATAATTATGACAAAGTCGAAGATAAAGTCCAAAGACAAACCTAGTTTTACAATACAGACCGAAGGAGAAGCGGGTGGGTACTTTTTCAGGTAAGTTTGTCAAATTAGGAGGGCGTGTCCACACGCATGCGCATTACGCGGCATTTTTTTGGAGGTTCGGTTACGAGAACTGGTTCATCGGTTCAGGCTGGCTGAAAGCGAAGCTACCTATAGATAGTTGTTTTCCCCATCTCCCTGAGTACAGTACAGAATGTGTGCGACTCTGTAGTAGCAGTAGTTGAGCTAGAAGGTCAAGATGTTCGCTAAGCCCGTGGGAAGTGCAAATCCCATGAAGGATCATGAAGTCGGCCAACCTCCAGAAGATTCCATCAGTAAATTAGTATTTTCACCGAACTCGAACTATTTAGTTGCTTCTGCTTGGGACAGTACAGTGAGTATGAGTAACTGTGTGCTTAGCTTGGGTAGATATGAAGGTTTTCTTAGCAGTGTTAAAGAGAAGCAGAATTTCTAATTAGAGCACGCTTGTTTATTATTGTCTGCAAGCACCAGAAGCTGCTGTACACATGCAACTTTCAAATTATATATTGTATATGAGTAGATAATATTTTGTTACTTAGATTCGTTGCTATGAAGTAGGAACGAATACAAGTTGCAAAGCTCAGCAATCACACAATGGACCCATTTTGGACTGCTGTTGGCACCAGGTCGGTAAGGTTGCATTGTACGGCAATAGTGGCATTGTATGGGAATAGTGCCAATAAATTCTTTCTTCCTTGCTAGGATGGTACCAAAGTGCTAACAGCTTCCTCTGACAAGACATGTAAAGTATGGGACCTTCAGAGCAACCAGGCTGTGGCATTTGCCCAGCACGCAGCTCCAGTGAGGAATGTCCGCTGGGTCCAATCCCCTCATTACCAGCTAGCCATCACGGGAAGCTGGGACAAAACTCTCAAAGTGAGCACGCACCCTGGCTGGTGGGTCATGTGTTAAACTATATATAAAGAAGGGTTAATCCTTTTATTGTGCAGTGCAATTATTATCAAGTGCTTTCACTCTCTTTTTCTACATGTAAAATTGGGTAAACAAGACCCATAAGAAATGGTATGTAAAAGGAAAAGGAAACATACACATAAGTAACAACAACGCTGTTAACTCGTGTTAATGTAATGTGGAATTATAAATGCGAAGAATTGTTCTCCAGTCGTCTTATGTTTGCTTGTTTTTTTGTTTTGTTTTTCTGTGTGACATAGTTCTGGGATTTGAGGTCTCCAAACCCCGCCCTATCCCTGGATCTGCCAGAACGATGCTACAGCATGGATGTGGTAAGAACTGGTTAGAACTGGTTAGGCATGTCTGCTGTATTCATTACTAATAGCTAGAGATTACAAAACAATCGGCAGTTATGTCGTTAGCTGATTACTTGAATTCTATAAAATTATATCACCTCAGACTAAGGTCTTGTGATCCAATTTATCTAGTAAAAATTCTCCACAAGGAATGTAAACACTGATAAATATAATAATAATAATAATAATGATAATAATAATAATAACTAGAGCAACATATGTAGGTGTGAACTCATTACTCAGACAGAACTCTGGTGTTCCCTAATTAGGAAGGTATCAATACATCAATATGTAGTGCATGCAAGGAAAGTGGTACTGTAAATGTTATGTATTTAAGAATCTAAATATCTGAAGTCTAATGCGACACTTCACTTCTAGCACTTGGTAAACTTAGTAAAACAGCCTAAGCAACCACATGGAGAAATAACTGAATTTGTTTGTTTGATTTTGATGTTAGAATAGGGGGCATATGATTGTACAGCCAAAAATTGACTAGCTTTTTCTGGAAAGGAGGGGGGGGGGTAAATTCTCCAGTACAGTAGTTTATATGTAAGGTTAACTTGTTTCACTTCATGTTTATTGTGTTGTAGACTTACCCCATGGCTGTTGTAGGAACAGCTGCTAGACATGTCGTCATCTACCAGCTGGAAAACACACCTTCAGAGTTCAAGGTTTGTGTGTGTGTACTTTACATGTTCATTTTCTGCTAATGTTGAGAAGGACACAAGTTGCGAATCAAAAGTTGGCTAATGTTTAGTGGGGATTATTGTATTGTTGGTAGTTGTTTTATTATTATTATTTATTCAGAAAATGGAGAGTCCTCTCAAGTTCCAGCATCGCTGTGTTAGCATTTTCAAGGACAAGTACCCACAAGGTCAGCCCACTGGGTTTGCCCTGGGATCTATAGAAGGCAGAGTAGCCATACAGTACATCAACCCTCCCAATCCGTGAGTAGCTGTGTCTAATATGGTCGCTCTAGCCTTACTATTGCTGCCTTCTCTCCTTCCTTCCTTCTTTCTTCTCGTATTTCCAGGAGCAAGGACAACTTCACTTTCAAGTGTCATCGGTCAGCAGTGAATGGATCGACTGGGCCTGGCCAGTCACAAGATATCTATCCAGTGAGTTGTACTGGTTTGTGAGTACATGTATATAGCACAGGAGGAAAAGTGTGTGTGTGTGTGTGTGTGTTTTAACCTGGTCTGCATGCATGATGTGTAGGTAAATGACATAGCCTTCCATCCCATCCATGGGACGTTGTCTACTGTGGGATCTGATGGGAAATTCAGCTTTTGGGATAAAGATGCCAGAACAAAACTGAAGGTATTATTGTGTTGGTGCTGAACAAAATAATAATAATAATAAGTGTTTTGCACGTTTTGGTTCATTTGTTCCCTCCCCTTTAATTTTATTGTTTTATTATACTATTAAATGCAATGTAGACGTCAGATGCCATGGAGCAACCCATATCTTCTTGTTGCTTCAACTACACAGGAGAAGTATTTGCCTATTCTGTCAGCTATGATTGGTCCAAGGTTAGTCGGCACAAGTTGACAAGGTTCACAGCAAGTTGTAACATTGCGTGTATTTATTTGTTTGCAGGGACACGAACATTATAGTCCTCAGAAGAAGAATTACATTTACCTCCGTCAAGTCAATGAGGAACTGAAACCTAGGAAAGGGAAGCGTTAGTTTATGCAAGCATTATCTCTTTGGGCACCATTTACTAACACACGCATTCACACACACATGCATCACATTTTCATTGTTTTGGTTTTCATGAGTTGCTCTTCATGTGAATAATTCGAACTATTTCAGTGCATTAAATTATTCATTTATCAGATGAAAAAAGGGAAATACATTGTGATGGGTCTGACTAAAACACGGACCGGACTAAATTCGCGAAAAACTCGCGCACAGCGAGCGCGCATGCCTGGACTTCGTGTAAACTAGTCTCTCCACGTCCAACTTCATTGATAACGATATTGGTACTACCCTGTTTCTTATTTGGTGGCAATGAGTGGAAGAGAAATATCTGTTACTTGGCAAAGGTTAGCTCAGACAGCACTAATAAATGGGAATTATTTTGTTGTCAGTGATGCTTCCATAAGTACACTTTAATAAGCTTTGGTGAAATTATATAACCATATTTAAAATAGTTGACAGCGTCCACCATCACAAATTATATGAGGGGAAACTGTCATACACTCTTTAATTAATAAGAAGTCACTTCAGATGCATACATTGTCACAAATTATGAGGGGAAACTGTCGTACACTCTTTAATTAATAAGAAGTCACTTCAGATGCATACATTGTCACAAAGTATGAGGGGAAACTGTTGTACATTCTATAATTAATAAGAAGTCACTTCAGATGCATACATTGTCACAAAGTATGAGGGGAAACTGTTGTACATTCTATAATTAATAAGAAGTCACTTCAGATGCATATACTGTCACATAATATACGAGGGGAAACTGCCGTATACTATTTAATTAGCTAGAAAATTCATTAACATTATATGTTACAGACTAATTACAAACTTGGACTTTTAAAATGGTCCAGCCGTTTTAAAATGGGCCAGACCATTTCCAAACCTCAGACTGTTTTAAAACAGGCCAGACCACTGGCCAGACTATTTTAGAACAGGCTGGTCAAACTATTCAAACCCTTTTTAAAAGAATCAGATCTTTAAAAGAATCAGATCATTAAAACGAGTCAGATAGTAAACCTGGCAAAAACAAAAACAAACTGCTAAATGTAAATAGGGCAGTTGCCAAGCAGACTCAAGACACAGAACTCTTGTGTGTTCATAAATATTTTTTTCTGAATATGTAGAACTATTAAAAAAAAAAAAAAAAATAGAACAGATAGTCTTTTTAAAAGTTTGTTAATCTAAACTTCACTAATCCAAGCAATTTGGGCATGCCAATCCTATTAAAAACACACTTGATCGTTTGTGCGTGCATCTGTCACTTGTCCATCTTCTTAAAAGAATGTAACTGAAAAGACCTCGCAATAAACTTCTTTTAAATGAAAATTTTAAAAAAGCTCTCACACTCACAAATAACTAGTGCAGGAATACAGAGTAGTCATACCATTATAATTATAGGAAAGGCTACAGTTTATCAATTTATTAGAGCATTAACGAAAGCTGAGTAAGGTGGGTCGCAGTCATCTAGGGTGAAAACCTATAAGATAGGCAAGGTCATTCAGTAGACATGGCTATGTTCTCATGGTCAGACAAAAAAGGAAAAAAAGACAGGTAAGTACACAAATTACAATGTGAGAAATGCATAAATATGTAATGAGTTTTTTCAAACTAAACATTTCACAAATTTGAACTCCCTCTTGGTCCAACTAAAGTATTCACCCACACAGATACAAAGATCAACAAACAACAAATTAGATGTTAATGAATTATGTTGCTCAGAGTAATCTCTTTTTCCAGCTAGCTCTGTGCACAACAGATTCATTACAGAAAGGTCACTAAAAATAAGGGGAAATATATTACGTCTATGGAATTTTGAAAGGAGGGTTTAATTCTCTTTACCAACAATGGAGTGATATGATCTAAATCAGGCTATTATGCCCATAACCACATTCTTTTATTAACAAATTCAAACTATATTATAAATTACACAGGACACATTAAATTAAAGGAAAAATACATTTTCTCTTTTTACTCTATGTGTCATATTAGTATAATCATCTGAAGTCCTGCTTTTCCGGCTCACTTCCATCAGAAAAACAAAACAAAAACCAAGAACAGAAACATGCCTCAGTGTCTATGTCCTTGGGCTATAAAATAGTTATAAACCAATAAGAATTGGTTTGTACTGCAATTCACAAACCCTCGCAACTTGGGCTTCACCCTCGTGTCTTGAGATTTGTAATCACATACAAACTCAATATTGGTTATAACTTACACATAGTACTGGTAGCACAGCAGGGTATTCAATAAATTTAGATCACGTTGAACCACTGTATCTGTTAAGACATGAGTCAGTTAAAACAATATGAGTGTGTCTAATTTTTTTTGACAATCATTTAAAAACTTCACAAAAAAATTAGAAACTGCAATGTATTTTCTGTAATTTTTTTAAATGTAAAGTGCTTTACAGAGACAAAAAATGTGTTTGTGTTGTGCAGCTTGATAAGGATTGTACAATAAACTTGACCATAAATTAGTCATACCCCCCAAGATAGCAGTAGTATAGTCTTAGTGTGTTTGCTGTTAGCTCTTGCAACGATACGATTCAGCAAGATGTAAGGAACAAATGCATGTAAATTAAAGCTCCATGTACTTGCATTGTGCACTTATTTCAGTTCAAATTCTAGGAACAGTGACATTATTTCCCAGAGGTGACACGGCAACACATTTGTCAGAGTGATTTAATGTCTGATCTCAATACTCTGGCTCTGGTGTGATGCTGCCTGACATGGCTACCACCATAGCTGTCTCCACGTCACGTCACTGTCAGTTTTGTCTGAATCCACATCATGTGGTTGAACTTTGACACAAAGGACTGCATTCGTGGCTTCTCTGCTGGACTTTTCTCGATGCAGCATTGTGTGGTGTTTATTGTGGCATGTTCGGCAGGTGTACTTGGAAGGACAGTGCATGTAACCATGTCCTTCTCCTAGTTAGTACACAATCGCTTCTCCCAAACAAATTTATTTCTTTTGTCTACGTCATAGTGGGCAAAGGGTTGACACCGAACTAAGTTGTGCTTGTCTGTGCACAGAAGGCACTTGATAACTGGCGGCAATTATTCGGCTTGCTCTTGGCTGAACTGTTGGCTGGTGATGTGGGAGTGGTTCCAGAGGCGTCTGGTGCCATTTGTTTGACAAGTTTTCTGATGTATTCCTTGGCATCTTCTACTTCTTCAGGGGTCAACTGTGGTCAAACTCTCTGTGGTGATATACTAACACAATGTAAACAGCAAGATTTCTGGAGGGTACGCTTACTGTCTACTATATCCTACTATATTCGGCAAGAAGTCGAAATATCAGGTTAAGTTTTAATTAACAATATTATTGGTTGTAAGAACGAGAAAATTTGCTATTATTATAATTATTTCAGCCGAGAATGACTGAATCATTAACATAGTAATTATGCCACATCCTCATTCTGTTATGCCTTGCAGATAAATCATCTAAGGCACTTGGAAATGATTTGTATTAGAATTGTGGGTAGGGTATGGAGCTATGCTACAACTGTATAGGCTAAAATACAAATAGAACAAAACAAAAATAAAATAAAAACAGTCAACAGCGTAAACTAATATATTATTATTTGATCACTGCAAAAGATAATTGGTGAGTGAACCACTATAAGGAATGTTTATGTCAATTATTTCAGCTGTCAATTATTTCAGCTTTTTATTCGGCTGTAAACTATAATCACTTAATTGACAACATCTGGTACAATAAGCAAATGATGGGTAATGACATGATCAACACAATAATGAAGAGGATGGCTGCAACTGCAGGATTGTCTGGTTATTCAGCAAGAAAAACGATGTGACTTGTCTCACAAAACATAATATACCAGAAACTCAAATTATTCAATTAACATGGACATAAAAATCTGCCAAGTCTCAACAATTACAAAAAGGCCTCACTAGAACAACAAAGGGGTCGGAGTACATTGTCAGGCTGGTTAGGGTATGGCCTGACCACTTTTTGGGGATGACATTACATATTCATGGAGAAAAAAAAACAGACATGTTTTTCATTGCAAACAATGGTCACATAAGAAAAATTATGTGTTATATTGTTACTTGCAGTGTAATTCTTTGTCATTTGATTAAAATACATGTCCAGTTAAAAGTGGCACATTTCATTACATATCTCTGTGTACTGGCCACACCCATGACCACACCTTTTCTTGGCCTGACCACTAAAATGGATCTTTCTCCAGCTCTGTATGTCTTGAGCTCATACAGGTAGCCTGAGCCTTCAATTAATTTCGTCAAGTGGTACTGCAAATCAAGACTGGATGACTCAGTCCCTGCTTGCTGGACCAACACTCATTGGTTGTACAATCAATATTGGTTTCCCTACAGCAACACAGATACCAAGTTTCACAATGTCTATAGCATCTAAAGGCACGCAATAATAATAGTGATAATTCACTGATAGATAAAAGAATAACACATATAGATATGTCAAAATGATGTATTTTTATTTACCATGACAATTTTATTATGAAAACAGAAAAATTGGAATTAACCCCAAGGGGATGCAATTAGAATGCCAAAGGGGATGTAATGGTAAAATATTGGGGTAGTTTGATTTGTATTAATCTCTATGGGAGTACCTGAGTTCAGTACATGATAATAATAATTATTGTTACTATAATTGTGGGGCTGCCCACAAGAGGATCAAGAATAAAGAGATATTATCATATCACACATTGCATAATCACACCTGTAACTTACCTAACTGTTCTCTTAGCTAGTGTGTTCTCACCTAATGAGCACAGTCAGTGCCTCGTTTCTTTTTATGTTACACTTGTGGATGGACGGCCATATAATATTTAAAGGAGTATTTGATTTAGTTACTGCTGAGGGTGCAGTATCAGCTATAATATAGATTGACTCTGGTGGCAGTTATGCATTTCTGAGGGCAGTCCGAGTAGCTGTAAAGCCTACATCCTCAAACTCAAAGGTGCCCCACAATTTTATTATTATTATCGTTATTATTTTATTGTTGTTATCATTTTTATTATTATTTTTAATTTTGTTGTTATTGTTAATAATATTATTATGGCAATGGTAACAACAAGAACAATTATAATTATAGACAAATTTTACATGAGTTCAGGCATGCGCGCTCGCCGTGCGCGATTTTTTTCGCGAATTTAGTCCGGTCCGTGTTTTAGTCACAACCTGTGATGAGAAAAATATACAACACATCCCTCCCTCCCTCCCTCCCCCCCAAGTTCACCCAGAATACTGCTATAAATAAATATATTGATCATTCAAATATTAAATGTACTGCATAAGTTTGTGTGCAAATTATTGTTGGTATTTGGGGGGAGGGGCTGAGCATCAAATGAGTTTCCAGTGTATGCATAAAATTGATTGCTTGCTAGTTGCCCAATTTTGTGTACACATGCACACATACACAGTTTTGGCCCAACTTGGTCCCGTGTGGTCTTGATAGACAAGGTTTGGCTGTAATAAATAATAAACAAGTGTTTGATTCTGATTGTTGAAAGTAAACAATTGTCTCACGATTTCACTTTCTGTTTTATCACAAATTAAACTAAAATATTGTTTTCATTATTAATGCCAGCGGCTTCATTAAACTTCCTGAAGGACCTGACAGAAGTTGATTACTATCACATTAGCTTGCAATGAAAGCCATAAGCACACTGATATGCTACTTGGAAGCCTCATTCTGCTCCAGTTAGTCTTCACCAGCATGTACCTAATGGTGACGTAAAAACAGTTCATCTCGTGTTGTATCTGCCACTGCTCAGACCAGAGTTATATCATCATTGACAAGAATAATTGACTCTGGATGACAAATTCTTGCAAGTTTTTCTCTTCACTTGGTTCATCCCCAGTTTCCATGCATGAGACTAAACACTGTGCATTGTTATATAATCTACATGTCGGGAATGCTTGTATAATTAAAAAAAAAATATGCAGAGATATATAATAATTAAATTGAACCTGTTGAGTCTGGGGTGAAATAAAAGAATATCCTATAAATCAAAATTTGTTAAGGTACCATTCATAAACAAAAGGTTTCTGGTTGGCATGGGAATAGCCAATGAGGAGGTGACATCAGAAAAGTGAGAGCTGCTGTCCAATCCTTCCTGGAAGTATGGAATGTCCTGCCAAGTAAATCAACAAGCAAATCATTAATGATGATGATAACTGTTTACCACTTACCTGGTGTTGACTTATAAAATGAAGGAGATCCAGAGCAAGAATGCGGTTGGCTCGAGTCTGCTTGGAAAGGCTTTCTTGAGATAATAGATTGAACTGGATAATCTGCATACCAATTTAGCATGAACCATAAATGAACTATGTATTGGGTACTGAAGCAAACTATGGGATGCTGGCACATGTGACACTAGCTGATGTGATTACAACATACTGAACCAGTGAATGGATTAGTTAAAACCCTGCTTCATGTTGGCTTTCCAAAATAATTACTGTAACATTTCACTTTAACCCTCGGCATGCGTGTACAAGGTTGTAACGTTACATGATTATAATGACATCAAAATTGGTCACAGTTACGTGATCAATCCTAACCACCCCAATTACTTGGCCACAATACTGAACTTTACTTGCTTTATTAGAGATGCTCACTGCCTCTAGTTATCAGCTACTCCACAACACGACAGTAGCAATGTCCAGTATTTTTACGTATAGCAATGTCCAGTATTTTTACGTATAGCAATGTTCAGTATTTTTACGTATAGCAATGTCCAGTATTTTTACGTATAGCAATGTCCAGTATTTTTAAGTAGCTGAAAATTTTATCGGCAAGAATTGCTGAGAGTCTGTATCACCGTTAGTGCATTCTTATATCTATCTATAGCATATGGGACTCCATAACCACCTGGAGGCTATGTAATCACAAATTCAACATAAGTTCATCTGATACACTACTTTGCAGATTCAGATATTCACCTTGTCACATAATGAAGAATTGGCATCCAGGCTGAAAAGGGGAATACCAAAATTCAATCCCAAAGGCACCCATTCTGCCATCAGCGCTTTCTCCTTGGGAGTAAGAGTAGGAAAAGGATCTTCAGTGACCACGCCTGCCTCCCTCTCATCTGTTTGAGGAGAACTCGTAGAAGCAGCAACATCAACGCCACCATTAGGTAAGGCAGCAGTGACAGGCTGCAGAGGAGGAGGCATTGAGTCACCAATACCCAGTGCTTGCATCTCTTGAAGAAACTCAGAAATCTTCTGGTCAGTTTTCTTTATAGAGCCAACTACACACATACATATTATATACACATAAATAGCTATAGGTTTAGACAGGAAGTTAGGATCATCTGAAATAAATATACATTCAACTCTGTTGCGATATATTGTCCCACAGAAATTTAGTTTACCCCCAATACTACACATTACTTGATTTTCATAATAAATCTAACTATTGGAGCGTTTATTGAGTAAACCCAGCCTGTGATAACTTTGGAGACTACTGAAGTGGAGATTTGATTCTATTTAGCTTGCCTTTCTTCCGTCGTTTTGTTTCACTAGAAGACTGAAGGTCTAACTTCTCCCCCGTCCTCAAGAAAGTGATGTAGCCACAAGTGTGAGAGAGCTCTATCATACCTTCTAGTCGACTCAAGCAGGGATGACAGTGAAGATCACCTGCACATGTTCATCACAATTAAATTTTTGCAACAATTGGAGGAGAAATTCAAATCTTATATAATGATGACACCTTACCATGTACATCCTCATTACTGTCTATGGGAAATGTGATGGACTGCTCTTCCCCATCTTCTGCAACCCCATGTGCCTACAATGTGAAAAATATATATTATATAAACAATAAACACCATGTTGCACCAAACAATGATCCATAGTTTCATAGACTATACATCAACTGCAGGTAAGAGAGTGACACGCCTAACATAACAGTTTTCAAATGGACAAACAGATACAGTGCCAGTAGACGCAGACCTGTATTAGAACAGCCGAGTGAGTGAGAGCATCGTTCACAGTGAGCAGCAGATTAGAGACATAGACGATGGTAGGGTCGTGACCCCACGTGGTCACCAACACACGGGAGTACTTCTGTAAAACAAAACAAACACTATGACTCAGCAGTAGTATATCTGGTAAATGCTTTTCACTTTTAGAACAAAACACAATGAACTCTATTATTCTTACGCCCTTAACTTCATTATTTCTTTCTTTCTTTCTTTCTTTTTTTTTTTTCAAATGTCATTATCAAAAGATTTTTTATTGTATCAGTGCACATGTACGGTTCAATGAAAAAGTCATTGGGGATTGCATTCAGTGCACGAAGCCTGTGTAGCACGGATCAATGTAGTTTAATTTGAAACAACAAAAGTCTTGCAAACTGCACAAGTGAATCTACTGCTTGGTAGCCAGTCAGCATCACTAACCAAAGTTGCTAAACTGATGCACGGCTGAAGATAAGATAGAGGGTCTCAGCCCTGAAACTAGGGAAGTAATCCATACATACATACCTTGATGAAGTGCGGGAGTCTCCTGAGTCTGTTGCCTTTAGCCAGCAGCAAGGAGACTGGTCCACAGCCAAGTCTGGAGTAGAGCCATAGCTTGAACCATGTGCTGTTCATTTCCGCCACTGCTGGTCCCAGGTGAGGGGGGCTGCAACTGCTCACAAACTGGACCTCTTGACTCAAAGGGGCCATAGAGATGAGCACACTGGGAGCATGGCAGGAGTTACAACAAACAAACAGACAAAACAATAAAAACAATGGGAATAATAAAACTATAAAACTGAGTTATTGCCTTAGAGCCATATAGCAGATTTCAAGCCAAGGAAGTCTGATTTCTTACTGGCATTATTACGCAATTATCTGTACTATCCAAGATAAATAGTCACAGAAGTTGAATATAAGACAATTATACAGCACTCTAAAAATAAGTGCTGACACTTATAAATGACCTTGCTCACCCTTTACCAGATAATATTACAACTCTCTTATTAGAGATACCAACACACTGATTAAAACCTACCATAACAGTCACCACCATCATCATCATCATCATCATCATCATCATCATCATCATCATAATTATCAAAGACACTCAAAACCTCTTCTGTCAGCAATGAGTACCTGTAGTTCTTCTGCAGGAGTCTCCTGACAGTGGCTGGGTCCAGACTGGCCATACTCTCCAGTCTGAGCAGGTCCAGACCATGTCCACACTCCCAGTCATTCTGGCCCTTCTTGCTGGGAAGGTGGCTGCGGAGGAACACGATGGTGTTGCGCAGAGCAATTGTGTGCTCATAATACCTCCTTGCCTCTCCCTCTGCTTGTTCTACCACCTGAATTACAAGAGAAAGTGGAAGAAGGTGATAAAAACACAATACATGTACATAAAAAAAAACTTCAACCACTAAAATGTAAAAAAAAAAAAAAAATAAAATAGTAGCACCTTATACTCTATAAAACTCTTCATACTTGTAAAAAAAAAAAAAAAAAAAAAAGCTATGGTGTTATAATGTTGCCTATTATTATGTTATTAAGTGCAGATGAATTTAGCACAAGGCATACTTGAAATTCTGTGCAAGTGTCTGCTGTAAGTTTAGTGCTGTGAGGTAATGATCACCAATAAAACAGGAATGCTGACTATGTTTTCAACATGTCTACTGTACCTTTCCAAGCTCTGTCACAAAGGAGTCCATGGTTTCTTCAGCCAGCTTTCCCACTTCAAACATTGTCACTGCATGGTTCTTCAAACCCTATATGAACATTTCATGACAGCAACAAAAAAAATTCAAGTAAAACATTATCTTTAATATAAGTATGTGTAACTTTGTTAAGTACAGTTCATTTGATGACTAGTCCTCACTAAGCTTTGTGCAGTGTTAAAAAACAAACAAAAAAACTGTAAGCAATTTGGTTAACACTTTACAGGTAAAATCAGGGTAAAGTATCATCAACATTACTTCCACAGCACTATCAAGTGCACTACTATAGTCAAGAATGGCTGTGGAAAAGAAATCAAAAATTTTCATAGAACTTATTTACAACGTTACAATTTTTTTTTATTCAAACAACTCTCTCCACACACAATGTTCAGATAAAGGAGGGTTCGCATAATGTGCAACAAAAGCACACATCTCACACCTCTGACGCCAGCTCTCTTTCAGCTGCAAGTAGTGAATTATGTTCAGTACAGCTTCATTAGACCACCATTTCCCTCATAATGAACTCTAGTTAGCATCCTTCCAATCGTCCAATCCCTAGAAGTACTGTTGAGCCTTCACAATGGCAAATTCAGTTGGTCTGGCTCTATTGCCTCTACATATATTCAACAAGTGAATCTCTCACTAGTAACTGAATCAGTGTCCTCCGTGTACGTAATGGTGCTGTCCACAATCGTCATCACAACCACAAACATGCAATTTGTAGCAAATGACAAAACGAGGTACGCATGCAATGTCTCTGGTATCAAAAGTTTTATACATGATATTATAAGACCCAATAGATTAAGAGCCTAGCATCACCTACGTATTGTAAAATGCCTCACTGAATTACAGCAGAATAATTTGCAGTCAATGGATCACTTTGTTTTCAATAAGTCAAGCTACAAAGAATTACCAGTGTCTTCTCCCAAGTCAAGCTACCAGTGTCTTCTCCCAAGTCAAGCTACCAGTGTATTCTCCCAAGTCAAGCTACCAGTGTCTTCTCCCTTCATATCCCACCTCAGAGGAGGAAGGAATAGACTCCAGTGCAATGAATTAGTCTGGTCTACTTATGTACAGATCCTCCAAATATAATGTTAACTGAGCCAATGGATAGATGCAACTACAGTGTCTGTTGCCAGAGGATATACAGGCAATTATTTTGAGTTCCCTTGGATACAGACTGTCAGGCAGCTGGCCCATAATGCCTTCTGTGGAGTCACACTTAGAATAACATATGGACAAACATACAGGCTGCCTAGAAACAAACAATATCCCAGAGATAACTGCCACCTAATTAGAGAGTACTCAGGCGGCACACAGCACGCACGCACATATGCAGCTTCCACTAGTCCTCCTGACATCCCTCTAATACCCAGCTGGCGATATCCCGCTTGTGGTTTATCTTACTTCCAACGCCCACTACACTCTCCCTGCTACTACTTAGTCGGGTTTTTCTATCAAGTTGTTCATCCCCGGAGGTAACACTGTCAGTTATGCATCATAGAGATTCAATGGTGCGCCTCTACTAATTCAGTTCATACCGTCTCATAATTCTATTTTATGCAATGTACTAAAAATTGTAACATTACATACAAATGCGCGTGCGCACATACACACACACACACACACACACACACACACACACACAGTAATTACCGGAGATAAGTTGCCCATCATAAGGAAAGCAGTCAGCGTGGAGTCAAAGAGAAAGGCAAGCCGTTTCTGGTACCCACCTCCTCCTGCGGTAGCTGAAGTCACTGAAGAGCCAACTGACATTGAAGTAGAGCCTTCTTCCACCACTGTGATATCAACAAGAACAGACATAAATCAGAATATCACTAATTATTATTATTATTATTATAGATTCCAATAAAGCTGTTATTATAGTACTATCACCATAAGTATGTCATTTATTGTTTAGTAGAGAAGCCCTACATATATCTAACTAGCATTCCAACCAAACATCACATATGATCGCCCACTTTCAAGACGGATAAACAAGGCTTCTTGGTAGCCTCACAAACTCCCATTATAGCCTAGGTAAGTGAGCTATTTTAATTTCAATTAAGATTCTTTATAAGTTAAAAAAAAATTTTTTTTAAACAAACTATTGATGGTGTATTACTCAGAGTATTTTTGAGAGAATTTGGGCAATCTGCTATTTCGGCAATGAAGCATTTAAAACAACAAATGATTGTGTGGTAGCCATCACATCGCAATGATTTTTACATTCACCAAACCCACACCTGGTGAGGAATTGGCTGGCTTTGAAGATTGGTCATTCTCTCCGCCATCAGTGATCCCCAGAGTAAGAGGGGAGGGCCCCGGAGGAGATGACTTGACGGGAGTGCTGGAAGGAGAAGGCTCGGACCAACTGGGGTCCAACTTGGCCACGGACATTGCATTCTTCTTGAAGGCAAAAGCAAGTCTGATGAACACTGATACCGCATGCTAGTCAACAACAACAAACAACAAACAACAACAAATTAGTATATTATGATGATGAATGAATGAATATGCAACAAATAAGAACTGGCTTTGAATTATCCAAACTTAAGACATAATAATATAGTAAACTTTCAGACTATACCACATTTACTTGACTACACTAAAGGCTTCCACACTATATTTACTTGGCAAATTGCTGTGATGTAATTTGTGTGTATGTAATAATGTGACCATTGAATTTTTTACTCCATTGATATTTACTTTGGAGGTGACCTACTAATTAGGTTGTATTACAGTTTTGTGTTATGAAACTTAAAGGGTCAGACTCAACAGTGACGTGAAGGTAGTTAATACCTTGACTTGGTTTAGGTCAACTTGCAGGACAGTAGCCAGGTCTTCAATGGATGTGTGTTCATCAATGGACACAAATATCTTGTACAGGAGAGTCTCGAAATAGTCGCCCTGTACCCGATTCATCACAAACCCTTGCAGAGGGGGCACCACAATGCAGTCCCAATCATCAATGCGAATATCAAAATAGACAAGACCTCGGTTGTATAAATCTAGAAAGAAAAAATATGTACAGTATAGGGAAGAAAAACTCTTAAAGACAAGTCCTACATATATCTTGACCTCACAGAGTAAACATTTAGCACACTCCCCTTTCATCCCACTGTGTTCAAACAAATGCTACTCTAATGAAATATGCTACAGACACACACATGCACACACACAAGGAAAATAGCCCCCAGACTGGCAATACATAGGTAGAGTGGACAAATTTGGTCAGACTAGAAGTGTAAGTGGCACATCAAAGTCTAGAACTAGCACAATGCCACTCTACTGATACAATGTCAGATTAGAACTCTACCAAGAACTGTACTCTCAGACTGGAACTGTACTGGTATACTCTCAGACTGGAACTGGGTACCGGTATACTCTCAGACTGGAACTGGGTACCGGTATACTCTCAGACTGGAACTGGGTACCGGTATACTCTCAGACTGGAACTGTACTGGCTGGTATGCGTACTGTCAGACTGGAACTGTAACTAGAGATGTACAGCATGCAACTTACTGAGAACGGCATCTTTAGATAATGCTCCTGCCTCCATAGATCCCATATCAATGATCCTGTCCACTGTCTTGTGCTCTTTCTCACTACAAAGCTACACACACAGAGAGACAGACAGACAGACACACACACACACACCAGAGTAATTAGCAATAAACACATCCCCATCTTTCTCACTTTAATATCATCTTCAGTGATGAATCCACAATGTACCATCCACCATGGCTCAACACGAGTGATATTAACTGGACGAACAGGAAGAAGATCTCGAACACCTCGACGCCTGAAGAATTTCTATTCAAATGACATAAATTCTATTACTACATACTACTTCTACTACTATTATTATTACTACTACTACTATACCACTTACTACTACTACTATTACTACATACTACTACTACTACTACTACTTTAACTAGCACACAAAGAAAAGGCAGTGATATTTAATCAAGCCACCATAGCTCAAGGGAGCTAGCTCCTGTTGGACAAAATGATCAATATTACTTTACTGATGGATGCCTGCAAAACTCAAAATTATAAGTCTGGATAGAAAATCTATGAGAATGATTAGAATGACTGATGACTATTGTTGATACTGAGGGAGCTTTTCAAGCTAGGTTATATTCAAATCAATTAGATAAATAACACTCGGGGGGGAAAGAGCTCAAGTTGTTGCCATCATAGTTATGTAACAGCAGTCTACAGTGATCAATCGTGAGTCTGTGCACACATGAGCAATGCTTCAGTGCTCACACTCTCCAGATGATGTACTGTCACACACAACAGCTGTGCAGCGCTTAAGGAAACCCTCACTTGTGGGACTAGCATTCAAGTACAAGGATGTGAATGAAGACTTAAGAAGACAACAAAGTGATACTTGACTAATTCAGCGGAGAATGCTTCTACATTTTCATCCACTCCACAGTCGACACACACACACACAACAACAACAACATTTATAGCATACACGCATTGTTACCACAGTACTGAACCTCTTCCTCCCCCTTCTCCCAAAACACACACACACATTAACAAACAACTTATAATTTCAGTATTTGTTTTCCTATCAATATTTATATTTATTTTTTTACACCTATAAAACTGAACTCAAGCGTCCCATGACTGACCTTTGCCCTGTATTGGTTCATCAAGTCAATGTACTGGTTCCTGCCTATCCCCATCAACCTCAGACCTGCAGGTAGGAATATTAGTCCAGTTAGTGGTGACACCTTACCAGAAATAACTATGTCTATTGCCAAGAATATTAGTCAAATACTTCATCATTCTATCAGAAAGAGAAAGCTACAAAAGAGAAAGCTACAAAAAAAATTGAAATTATATCCCCTAAACAGTCTTTTAAAATGGTTACAGTTTCTCTCTTCCTCTGTTCCCTGCCTAGCTCTCCAGGACACATAAAATTCAGTTCTGTACATTTTCCTAACCCATTAACAATAGCAAATCAATGATGTTTCCTGACATGATAATTTGACCTATACTATACTATTATATGCAACAGAGTTATGGAGTAAAGCCATATCCCATTTATCTTTATTTCCAGCCAAGTGAACACACTCCTACTAATGTAACCTTACAACTCCATCATGTCAGACAAATTGCTCATCAACTACTGAGCAACACTCCCTTCTCAGCAGTCCACCTGCACAGCTCCATGCAAATGGAAGTGGCACACCCTAAGCCCCAGTTCCCCACTAACACACGTGCACACACACACACACACGTGCACGCACACATCCCACACACAGAGTTGCAAGCTCACAATCAGCAGCTGTGAAGTTGGGTAGTGAGTCATAGCTCTTTTCTCCTTGCATGATGGCTGCCATCATCTGACTGTAGTAGACAAAGGGAGTGATGCGAAGACCTTTGATGAGCATGTCTTGTAAATGATAGGGATACAGCTATGGAAAGTGGGCATAGAAACAAAGTGGAGAAGGGTTTGCAAAATCACCACAACTCAACAAAACAAACATTCAGTGAAGTGCGTCAAGCCATATGAATTATTTAACCTATACAAACACTCTCTTTGTCTTTAATTTATACAGCAATTTTTCTTTTTGCTACATTAAGCTGCTTATATACAGCTATTAATACATCATGTAAACCCACCATGGTTCCCTGGAAACCTATGCTCACAATGTTCTGTATCCGGACCCTTAAAGTGTCCACACATTACATCCCTCCGTGGTAGGAAGTTAGGCAACTACTGCCTCCCTCTTCTCCTCAGAACTCACCATGAGTTGCTCTTGACTGTACTGAAGTAGTTTCTCGTAATATTTCCTCTCATCCTTTATCACATGACGCACTACAACACACGTACAGTGCAATTATAACTTTCTCACTGGAAACGACTAAGAGTGTGTATGTGTCCGTCTGTGACTAAAGACATAGACATTTTTTTATAACCAGCGAAATATATCGAGCCTACTAAATGTATTTATACTGTGTGAATGTGAACTACCACTTGCTGCTTTGGCATGCAAGATACTTAAATGCTCGTTGCATTTACAATGTTAACTACAAGCTCCAGAAAGAGTGAGATGGGGGTTGGGGAAGGGGGTGATTGAAAGAGTAAAATTAACACAAGGAAATGAAATAGTATGACAATCGTGCAAGAACTTGCTAGCAATATGACTCACCCATACTGGCCCTCCATCGCAACTGATTCTTGACACTAAATTCAGAAATTGTTTTCTCATACAGGCCTGGAGCATTACCAAGGGACTGGAAATAGCAACCAAAGCATAAATTAAAAATTATTTCTTCTGCAGTGAACTGTTATTAGCATACAAGTGAGATAGCGACTGGAAGAAGATGACTCACTACCTAATTTTCCCTTACCGACTTTACAGATGGTGGTAGTTTGGCCCACGGTGTGCTGCTTCTTATATGGTACTCTACATCACCTGTCATAGACACCATAGCTTTCTCCCTCCACTCTCAACTCCTCTTTCACCTACCTCCAGAGCACAAACTTCGCTTCAAATTTTCACTAAATCAACCCCGCCCATATTCCGATAATTTGGCTCGCGCGCGCTAGCGAGCTTCCGGGTAGGTAGTAATGGAATGCAGGATTGGCATTATATCGCTCAACACAAAACGGGTTGGTGTACCATTAGTAACCGAAGTCGCACCACCAGGCACAAGTTGCATTGGTCTGGTCTTTTATTAAAGCGTTGTCTCCAAAAATTCTGTCTAGCTGGACTACTTAGTGAAGTTGCTGGTCAACTGCTGCCAGTTTTGTAGTAATTTGGTGAACTGAACCTTTACATTATTACACCTCTAAAAAGGTTTCTCTTTGAAGGGCGTTCTAGAACCACCGGCATCAAGTTTTTCTGCAAGAGCTGTGAAAGAAGGCATGATGAGCAGGTTGTCGCAGCAGCAACACCAAATGCAGCCTCCAGTACACAGCCCAGAAATGGATGACTCTGGGCTTGTTATCAAACTGCTAATGGTGAACGGAGATTCCAGGAGTCTTCGAATTTACAAGTGGTACACTGTCACTGTAAGTTAGTTGCAAGAGAGAAACAGTGATAAGAGACAGTAGCTATAAGAAAATATACTTGTAATTTGGGTTGTTGGTAAGATTGTTTATTTGATATCAAGCATTGTATGTGTGAGGGAGAAAGTGTACGCGATGGGTGACTCTGTTCAATGGAACAAAAGGAATATGAAATAGTTATTGATTATCTCCTAATTAATTTTTCACTTACCAGCATCATCTGAGTATTGTTTTTTTTGTTTTGTTCATTATTCTTTCTCTATTTAAATAATTCATCTATTAGTGGAGTAATACAAAATATATAACCCGCTTAGTTCTTGCTAATTTGGTCCCCCAATATGTTTCCCATCTCTGCAGCAGGTGCCTCAGGGGGTACCTAACGAGGCTCAGTGTGGGGCAGACATTGCTATGTAAGGACATCAAGTGGGAATAACTTGGCATGAATGGCCACATTATGAATTATTTGTTTGCCCAAGCCTTACAGACGTCACACACCTGTACGTGCTAAATCTAGCACCTCTCTCTTCTCTTTCTATTCTCCTTCTATTTGTGTCCCCCCTCCCCTCCTATAATTTACTGATTGTTTGTTACTTTACTACTTTTCTTGAGCGTCTTTTATTTTGGTTGATAGTTGCTCGAATGCTTGTCTGTCTTATCTAGTTGAATATAACAGACAGGTGGCTGTGGGTTTGTTTATTGAGGGACAGAGAGAGAGAGAGAGAGAGTGGGTGGAAAGTGTGGAGTACTCCATTTGTGTTTGGTTTTAAGTGTGTTGTTGATGCATTCTCAGTCCTTTGTGTTGGGCTGGTGAGAAGGATCTCGTGAAATAGATCTTTACAAGCCTGTCAGAAAACTATGGTAGTCAATGATAAACACTTTTTAGCAACAACTACGGGTTTAGTTGTGCATTTTTTTATAATTGCTTATGACTTCAGTATTACAGACGTGCCTGAAGTGGCAGAATAGAAATAAGCAATCTTCAAACTTTTTTTTGTATGTTTACCCTTCCTTTTTAAAAGTAAGTTGAAAATATATTTTCTACGTTCCTGAAGGTTATCTTGACATCAAATATTTTACCACAAGAAATGACACATTGTTACTTTATTAATGCAACAAATTAATTCTCATGGACTCATGGCGGCATGATTTTACATTATGTCGCACTTTTATTAATCTCGGTGACTCTGCACAAGTAATCATGGTACATACGTATCGGTGGTTGTGGTAAACCACTCATTGGTCTATAGGCGTGGCCAAATTTGGAAAATGGAACTGTGTTTAATTGAGGGTTCTTGAAGTCACTGTGACTCGTTTGTCCTAACATTCTCTTCGAGGTTGTCTTCCCACTCCATTATGGTTTTCCACTCCTGGCTTGTCCCTAATGGATGTGTACTTTGGCAAATGGAAAGTCCAAGACACCGGCTGTCCCTATCTCTCTGGCTCTTCCTTTGTGTGGTCTCCGTCAGTCCGTCTCCAGCACCAGCTAGTCGTGAATATTGCAAGTCTCTGTTGGGTTGCTTAGGCCTATAGAGTTGCTTGGGGCCAGAGGGTATCCTTAAACACAAAATACCCACTTTATTCCAGAGCTTGTACCCATACTTACCTAATAAATAAATGTATTCTTCTTTTCCTCTTTGACCGTAATATATGTTCGTTGCACACATTTAAGTTTCAATTTAACAGCCTGATAGTCGTGCTCGAAAATTACAATAAATTGATGAATAAACGTACAGGTTTTTTGTTTTTGTTTGTTGGTTTGTTTTTCACATGTATCTTTCCCAGTGACTGTCACCAAGTGATCCCGGCAGACTTGTGCTGGGCGTCCCTGCTAACGAAAGAATTGTGGATAGATACATACGCAGTGTAAATAATCCTCATTGTGAAAGTAATTAGTGCCAGATTACTGAGTGGTGCGTTGTTTATTGTTATGTTTTGTTTTACCTCCTGCCCCCCTCCGCCACCATGGATGGAGCTAAGAGTTGATCCAAGCATTGTTACAACAACAGCACATTATTTCTAACATCCCCTGGGTTAATAATCAACTTATAAACCCTTGTGTTGGAGAAGTTGCTTTTAGTGTTAGTTTATCTTTGTTCAGCTTTCACAGGTATCTAAAGTTCTTCTAAGCATGTTTTCCTTCACTAGAAAAGTACACCTTTAATTAATATGAGACCCAAATAGCAGTATTTTAGAACAAAGCTCCTTAAAATGTTGAATTATAAAAATATGGTTTATATCATAAGCTTTTTGTTCGAATCTTATTTATACTTGTGCATCCATCATTACTATGTTAGGAAATATCTTTACTAGTTTTGAAAAAAATTTTTTTGCTATATTTGGAAATGTCTTAAGCTATATTTGGAAAGCAACAAAATGGCTACCCATGTTGCCTTGTTTTCTCATCCTTCTTGTGTGTTGTTCCCATGGCATCAGCAGTACTCCCCAGAATCACTCTGCATCTCTAACATCTTACTCATAAGGGAGTTGGTAGCACATGGAACTTCTGCTTTTATTCTGAGCTGGTATAATTTTTATGTGGTATGACAAGATTGCACTGTTGGCATTTACTATGGATTCAGTAGTCTGCCACAACTCCTAATGAGTACAATGGAAAAACTCCACTACAGATATAATATTGTTATGTGAGGTGACTGATGATTTCCTCAACATAGCTACCCTTTACCCACAAAATATAAGCTTAGGATATAAATGTTTTATTACGAGTTTTATTTTTTTAATTAATGAATTTCATGTGCAATGGCTTCTCTTCAGTATTACTGGGTGTGTAAAAAAAAAAAGTGTTTGAAATCTCCTGCTTTGTGAGACTGACTCAAGTGAGGAAAGTAGAGGTGGCTTGATTATTTTGTTGTAAGTCAAAAAATAATTGGTAACCAAGGCAGCAAAACCAGGCTTTTTTTTTTTAATAACGAAGGAAAGGGGAAAGAAGCTATTAGTTTGTCAGAGAGATACTCACTTTTATGATGTGTCAGCTGTTGCTCTCACAGGATTCATAAGACACACTATTATCATGGCATCTAACTAATATTCAGCAGTGTGTGTCTATTGAGCTATATACCTTCATACATGATTAGATGCTTTCTCCTCACTCAATTTACACTGAAATGCATGTTTAGTTGTGTTGGTGGTTTGTTGTTGTTACTATTTCCCTGTCAGTAGAAAATGTCTCCCCCCCCCCCCCCCCCCCCCCCCCCAATTTTGTTGCTGAAGGTGTGACAATAATGGAGTTGACTTTATTATTATTTTGTCTGGGACTGACTCCATGTGCAACTGAATGAATGAATGAGTGGCAATGCTGTCAGTAAGTACTCTGTAGTAATAACTTTCTTTCCCCTCTCCCCCCCCCCCCCCCCCCCCTTTCTCTTTTATTAAATTATTTTTACGACTCGATTCTTGTGTGGCTGTTTGCAACTCTCTGGTCGGTGAGGAGGAGAGAAGGGAGCGTGTCCAGTAGGGGAGGGGGCGGACACACATGGCTGGTTTACAGATATTCTCTTGGGGCTTTTGTTAATTACCTGGTCAGCTTTCCAGATGGTTCAATGTGGTTAGTAGAAGTATGCCACAATTATACAAATATTCCTAGTCTAAAGTATGTGTGTGTACATAGTGTATGTGAGGTAGTGTGTGTGTGTGTGTGTGTGTGTGTGCGCGCGCGCGCGTGTGTGTGCGTGTGTGAGTGCGTGTGCGTGTACTTGCAGCAGTCGGACTGTAGGCCCAATCTAGCTTGTGATCTGACCCTGTTTTTGCTGATTTATTTGGTCACCATATTGTTAATTGTATACAATGTTATTGTGTTCTCTGGGCATCATAAACATGCGAATAAGTGAACTTTGGCAGAAGTTTAACAAAATGAATAACTGAGTCTTATTAAGAGTCAAAGGTTCATTAGAAGAGGGGGAAAAAATCCAATTTTAATCTGGTAGCAGTTTTAGTCCATACATGTGTACACAAAATGTCCTGACAGACTGTGTGGGAGTGATTCTTCACACTGTTGTCTTTATCTATGGCTGCCCAATCTCATCCTTCTTTATTTCCTTCTTAGTCAAACTGTCCTCTCGTCTGAACCCACCTTTAATAATCCAACTGTTCTAAACTTCCATAGTTCTGTCTTGGTCCTTAACCAATAATACTGTGGGCGGGGTTTGATGTTGTTGGTGATTCTATCTGACATAGCGATATCTCGTGATCTGGTGTTCGTCACCAGCTATCCCATTCTCCTCCGGACTCATTTTTATTCAATCAGTTTCTAGTCTATCATTGATTTGCAAGTCACCATTGGAGGATGAAAATAGTCAGCATATGTATGTGGGCATGTGCACATGGTTGTCTTATCCTGTACAGGTCACATGACCCACAACTGAACTGGCTTTGGTAATGGTAAAATTGCAGGAATTAGCTCTACATTGTATGTAGTCTTGATCATTCAATTTTTCTTGTCTTGCCCGTGCTACTGGATGGAGCTTCCCATTGTTCCTGTATGTGAAATGTCATGGTGCCCACAGGGTATAACTCATTTTTTGTTCGGATTCTGCTCATGGCTAGTTTATGCATAAGGAAGTGTTGAAACGGCGCTTAGTTATCACTAGACCTCTTTGTAGCTCCTCTCCGTAGGGAAAGGTGGTTCCAGTTGATGTTGAATTGGTGGTCTGTTACTGTATATAATATGTGAGACTGCATTCAGCAGTGGCAAACAGCAGTGTAAAGTTTGAAATAGTGTGGGTGGGCATCGTTTGTCATAGTGGTTAGCCAAGCCATGTTGGTTCCTATGACATCTCTTTTAGTGTTGCATGCTGCACGCACGGGTGAGAGGCGGCTATCGTGAGGTGGGCGTGACAGTACTGACTCGCTCCGACTTACATAACTGACAGTTTATTCATAATACCAAAAGAATGGAGAAATAAATGAAGAGTACTGTGAACAAGGTGTCACTGGCTTGTAAGAGAAGGTGTGATGTTTGCTCAATGATCGCTGAGACATTTAACATCTTAGTTCATTTTTTATATGCATTATTTAGTCTCCTCTGGTTTGTTTACTTCAACTACTCTGTGGTGTCAGCTTGTAGTGCTCTATAACAGGAGTCATCAGGTTTCTGTGATTTGTAGGATGAATCCTTCATAGTATTTATATTTGTTTCATCCACTCCCCATGCAACATTGGTTGCCTATACAAGGCTAAGAGAACTCACCATACGCTGGAATTCAAATTTTGTCATGACGATCATTGTGTGGCTATTGCTTTTCCATTTGCGTGCTTCCTTTTATATTACTGTTGTATTGTGAATTGGGTCCTCCAGAAGTTACACAAAAGGACTGTTAATTCACGGCTAGTTATGTTGGAGGAAGTTGCCAGCTGTTCTCTGTCTGGTTGCTGGTTCACATGTACCATTCCTGCCATTGTTGTTACCACTACCTTTCCCTTGCTAGCATTGCTGGTACATCCATTCTCCTGCATGTATCCTAACTGAGCGTGTGCAGTCTGGTGTGAGATGGCGACTTGCATTCCTTTGTCCTTATTGGTATCTAGGTGACTCGCTAATAACTGATGCCTTCCATCTTATTTAGAGATGCGGAACTCCAAATTTTACAAGTCGTGACTCCCTCCCTCCCTTCCTTCCTCTCCCCTTGTTTACTCTCCCCTCATTCTGTAGATTTGAGCAGCAGTGGTGGTGTACCATTAGGTGTAGTCAGAGAAAGGCACATTAGATGTCCACATGACAGTAGTCCCTCTTCTTGACGTTAGTTTTTGACCGATTGTAAAATGTTGGCTTTGCTGAGTGCACTGAGAGTTGGGTTTCACTGCATGCAGTCCAGTGTTTGCATTTAGTGGCCCGTGCATTGTAGCTTGGAGTTGTTGTGTTGTGGTCAGCCTTTGTTAGATGACTATAGTTCAGAGGTCATTCCAGGCATTTCTCTCCGTATATTGGGTTGAAGTAGATTTATTTCAAATTTTACAGAATCATTTCAAAACATTTTTTTGAGATGCCAATACTTCTAGTTGAACCACTTGGTAGCTATGGTGACTAGAACAATATATCATGTGAATTGAGAGTTGGTTCCTGGAACTTGGCATTTGTGTGATTGAATGGGATCATCTAAGATGCCAGTGAAACTCTGAGGGGGACTTCTTGAAGTTGAAGTTTTTATTTTTTTAACTGAGAAATTGACGTCAGTTAATTTCATTCTTTCAAAAATGACTGATTTGGTTGGGGCTGCAATGATATACGTAATAATTGGTTGTGCTAAGTTCCATGGAAACTACAACAAAGAAAAAAGTGTCCTACATTCCATTGTGTGTTGTATTGAAATTTTAGTTTCAACTGTTACTTTGAGTTGTGATGGCACATTGGCTTTGTTCCAACAACATTGAGGTACCACGAGCAACAGGTGATCAGGTGTTGCCCTGGCAACAAACGATGTGGTGTTTTTGCCAGTTTGGACCAATTTTTTTTAAAGTCCTCTGTTTGCAGTGCACCACTCATCTTTCATAGGAGTGTTTTTGTATTTCTTTCACTAGTGTTATGAAGTAAATTATTTCTGGTATGTTTTTTTGAATGTAGAGTTCAGTTTTGATGTTTTGCTATTACCACGTTGGGTGATGGGTTTAGTTCACTTTTTAGCCCAGGCTGTAGTTCAGTGTGAGCCAGTCCTGGTCCCAGGCTATAGCTAGTTAGGCCCAGGCTGTAGTTCAGTGTGACACAGTGTGGTATTGGTTATTGAAATAGTTATCAGAGGGGGTGGGGGAACTAGTGCACAGAGGGGGAAATGTATATAATTGTGTGTTATGATCTTGTGAAAGAAGATAAAGGGGTGAGCTGTCTTGATAGTTTTGTTGTTGTTTGAGATGTGATGAAAACTCATACGATAGAGATTTAAGATTTAACAAACTACACACTAAAGAATGGATCAGCTATCTAGTCAGCACTACCTTCCTACCAGTGAGTTAGAGAGACTTGTTCTACACTGACTGAGTTCAACTGTGACATATTCTAGTCAGCACTACCTTCCTACCAGTGAGTTAGAGAGACTTGTTCTACACTGACTGAGTTCAACTGTGACATATTCTAGTCAGCACTACCTTCCTACCAGTGAGTTAGAGAGACTTGTTCTACACTGACTGAGTTCAACTGTGACATATTCTAGTCAGCACTACCTTCCTACCAGTGAGTTAGAGAGACTTGTTCTACACTGACTGAGTTCAACTGTGACATATTCTAGTCAGCACTACCTTCCTACCAGTGAGTTAGAGAGACTTGTTC